>Jenna_p2__coassemble_1487_pt1 | contig 19738 bp, 16 predicted proteins | sample Jenna_p2__metabat2_low_PE_008 | metagenome-assembled genome bin Jenna_p2
ATATAAGGATTCATTAAAGTCGATGGATACGGAAGAAACCATCGACTTGATGTTCTATCGTCCAATTGGTTTTGCGTGGGCAGTTCTTTGTGCAAAGTTGGGAATTACGCCGAATGTAATCACCATTGCTTCTATTTTTATAGGAATAGCAGCAGGCGTTCTATTCTATTTTGATGCGCTTTGGATAAATGTTATAGGTATGCTGTTGCTCATTTGGGCAAATTCATTTGACAGTGCTGACGGTCAGTTGGCAAGAATGACGCAGCAATATTCACGTTTGGGCCGTATTCTTGATGGCGTTAGCGGCGATTTCTGGTTTGTTGCTATTTATTTTGCTATTTGTTTCCGCGTAAATGCAACGAGCGATTTCTTCAGTCCGATGCCATGGCTTATATGGACTATTGCGGTTGTTGCCGGTATCAGTCACGCAAAGCAGGCTGCAGCAGCAGACTATTACCGCCAGTTCCATCTTTTCTTCTTGAAAGGAGAGGAGGGTAGCGAACTCGATAGCGTGGAGCAACTTGATAAGGTGTACGCTGAAGTTTCGTGGAAAGGCAATTTCTGGAAGAAGACAACAATGTTTTTCTACCGTAATTATACAGCCAATCAGGAAGTTCTGACACCGCGTATGCAGGAATTGCGTCGCGAGATGAAGGAGCGTTTTGGAAAGGCTATTCCACAGGTATTCCGTGATGATTTCAGGGCAAAGAGTAAGCCGTTGATGAAATATACTAACTGGCTCTCATTCAATTTGCGTACAATTGCGCTTTTCTGTTCTCTGTTTGCGCAAATGCCATGGATTTACTTTGCGTTTGAGTTAGTGGCGCTAAATGCAATGCTTGTTTATATGATTGTTCGCCACGAAAAAATGTGCAAATCATTTACTAAAGATTTGAGAGATGGAAAATATCAAGGTTAAAGGCGTTATATTCGACTATGGTGGTACTATCGACAGTTATGGAGACCACTGGAGCGAGGTAATTTGGAACGGTTATGAGAAATATGGAGTTCCTGTTACTAAGGAGCAGTTCCGCGATTGCTATGTATTTGCCGAAAGAGAGTTGGCTAAGGTTAAGCATATTCTTCCCGAGCATAATTTCTATGACCTGCTTGAGATAAAGATGCGAATAGAGTTGGGTAATCTTGTGGAAAATGGTATTTTGGCAAGTGATTTCGATTTGGAGACAAATGCAAAGGGAATTGCTAAGTATTGCTATGAATATGCAAAGAAGTCTGTTAACGATGCCCGCCCTGTTCTTGAGGCGATAAGTGCAAAATTGCCAATGGTGCTTGTCAGCAATTTCTATGGAAATGTAGAGACCGTTTTGGCTGATTTTGATGTTAAGAGGTATTTTAAGGCGGTTGTTGAGAGTGCCGTTGTTGGCGTACGCAAACCAGATCCTAAGATTTTTATGCTTGGCGTTGAGGCTCTTGGCTTGAAGCCGGAAGAGGTGCTCGTTGTTGGTGACAGTTATAAAAAAGATATAGTTCCAGCAGAGACTATTGGCTGCAAGGTGGCATGGCTTAAAGGTAAGGGTTGGACTAAAGAAGAAGATGAGCAAACACATGGTTCAATAATCAAGAATTTATCGGAAATACTAAAAGCCTTATTTTGATATATTAACATAATAATATATGAAATGGGTTACTTTTAAGTAAAATTTATAAAGTGACCCATTTTTTACTAATATTTTGCCTTTATAGGACATTAATTTAATTAAAATATTTTTTATTTTCCAGAAAAAGGGAGTACTTTTGACCCGTCAAATCTCAGTGACATACAGAGATTTTATTTAAACAGAAAAAACTGAATAAAAAACAATAAAAATGGAAAATTGTAAAACTAAAAAGGCAGAAGGCAAATTAGGCGTGCTCGTCGTTGGTCTTGGTGCTGTTTCAACAACATTTATGACAGGTGTATTGATGGTTCGTAAGGGCTTGGCAAAACCTGTTGGTTCAATGACTCAATATGACAAAATCCGTGTTGGTCGTGGTGCAGATAAAAAATATTTGAAATATAACGAAATCGTTTCAATCGCAGACTTGAACGATATCGTATTTGGTGCTTGGGACGTTTATCCAGCAAATGCTTACGAATCAGCAATCAACGCTGAGGTTCTTAAAGAAAAAGACATCAACCCAGTTAAGGACGAATTGCTTAACATCGTTCCTATGAAGGCTGCTTTCGACAAGAACTATGCAAAGCGTCTTGATGGCGACAACGTTAAGGATTGCAAGACTCGTTGGGAAATGGTTGAGGCACTTCGTGAAGATATCCGTAACTTCAAGGCTGCTAACAACTGCTCACGTCTCGTAGTTCTTTGGGCTGCTTCAACTGAAATCTATGTACCAGTTGATATGAACATCCACGGTACACTTGCAAGCCTTGAGGCTGCTATGAAGGCTGATGATAGAGAGCATGTTGCTCCTTCTATGTGCTACGCTTACGCTGCATTGGCAGAAGGTGCTCCTTTCATCATGGGTGCTCCTAACACAACAGTTGATATTCCTGCTATGTGGGAAATGGCTGAAAAGACACAACTTCCTATCGCTGGTAAGGACTTCAAGACTGGTCAAACTCTTGTTAAATCAGGTTTCGCTCCGATTATCGGTACTCGTTGCCTTGGTCTTGCTGGTTGGTTCTCAACTAACATCCTTGGTAACCGTGACGGTCTTGTTCTTGACGAACCTGCTAACTTCCATACTAAAGAAGTCAGCAAACTTTCTACTCTTGAGTCAATCCTCGTTCCGGAAAATCAGCCTGACTTGTACAAGGATTACTACCACAAAGTTAGAATTAACTACTACCCACCTCGCAACGATGATAAAGAAGGTTGGGATAACATCGATATCTTTGGTTGGATGGGTTACCCAATGCAAATCAAGATCAACTTCCTTTGCCGCGACTCTATCCTTGCTGCTCCTCTTTGCCTTGACTTGGTATTGTTGAGCGACTTGGCTGCTCGTGCAGGACGTTGGGGTACTCAAAGATTCTTGAGCTTCTTCCTTAAGAGCCCGCAACACGACTACACAAAGGGTGAGGTTCCAGTTAACCATTTATTCCAACAATACGTTATGCTTAAGAATGCTATCCGCGAAATGGGTGGTTACGAAGCAGACGAAGAAATTGATTAATATCATTTCAAAACACTATATGGCACTCCTGCAATTATTTGCGGGAGTGTTTTTTTGATATTTTTGGTAGGATTGTTTTGAAATAGTTTATAAATTTGCGTAATAACTTTAAAATTCAAAAGAGATGAAGACTTCTATTAAGTATTTGTGTTTGGTGCTGGTTCCGTTGTGCTTGTGGCATGTTCCTCTAAAAGTGATAAGTTGGCTGAGTTGGCAAAGCAGACAAAGGAGCAAATGGGTTGCCCTAAGACTCTTGTGCCAGATGTGATGTATATGAAGGATGTAAGTAGCGATGAAAATAGTATTATTTTTGATGTGGTTATTACCAATGATATAGTCGCAAAAGCGTTGATTGATGGAGATAAAGAGTCAATGAAGCAAGGTGGAGTCGGGGCTATTAAGTCTAATAAAGACGTTCTTACAGCCATGGAGGAGGGCAGTTTTTCAGCAAAATTCCGCTTTCTTGATGAAGAAGGAAACGTATTACATGTTTTTGAAATAACTGCAGAGGATGTAAAGAATAGTGAAGAAATGACAACTGAGCAATTTATAGATATCCAGGTTGCAAATACAAAGACGCAGTTGCCAGTTCGTATAGATGAGATTACCGTTGCAACTAAAGTTTATCGCGATGGAACAACGATGGTTTACGTTTATGATTGCGATACTGATTTAATTGAGGCGGGTGTTACAGAGGAAATTATGAAAGAGATATTGCTTCCAGGTTTAGGAACAATGAAATCAACCTACAAGAGAATGGGTGTTTCTCTGAGATATATCTACTGCTTTGAAGGAGTGGAGCAGGTTGTTGTGAATATCACTACAGAAGAGATGTAGTTGCTATTTTTTCGGATAATATATTCCGTCGCGGAGAATGATAAACCCCTCGTCTGTAAGGAAGCGAAGCATATTAATTGTTTCGCTTTCTTTGAAATTAAGTGTGTCTGTAAATTCCTTCAGTGAGCGAGGCTTTAGGGAAAGCATATATAAAATGCCTTCCTGAATTTCTTGCGGACTCTTTTTTGCAGGTTTCTTTCGTTCAATGCAGATGTCGCAATGCTTGCAGTCGGTTGCTTTTTCTCCGAAGTATTCGAGTATGATTTTCTCGCGGCATTCTTCAGAGTTGAAAGTGTATCGAATCATTGAATTAATGCGCTTTTCTAACCTTGCCTTACTGTCTTCGTACGCGTATTTTGGGTATTTAATGTACTTTGTGTCCACCCTTGAGGACGTCATGAAGATATATGGCGTTCTGCGGCGGGGAATATAGTGCAGAACGTGTTGGCGGTTGAAGAATATCAACGCGTTTATAATGTCTTGGAATGGTATATCGTATTTGTACGAAAGAGAATGCTCATCAATGAAAACATAGTCGGCGTAAAGACCCGTATAGTTCCGTAGTAGGAGTTCGAGAATTCTGTCGAATGTAGGGCTTGAGCCGCTTATGTTGTAGAGGTCGCTTTTATTAACGAGAATCATTATCCTTGATTGCGTTTCAACCTCTTCGATATATTCAAAATACTTTGATTGCGTTAGAATCTTCAGTGAATTTTCAACAATTTGTCTTTTGTATTTAAAAGTAGAGCAGAAAAGATCGAGGTTAAACTCATAAAGTTGCTCAAACCCTTCACCAATACCTATTTCGAGGAAGTTGCAAACGCGCTCATATACTTTTGTTATTGTTTCCTTTGGAGGGAAAGTTTCTGTTATTCTTCTCTTTAGTGTCGCCTTGTCGATAGGTGCGGCAAGCATTACCGCAAACGACTTTTTCAAGTCGCGACCGGCACGGCCTGCTTCCTGATAGTATTCCTCAATAGAGTTTGGTACATCAATATGGACAACAGTCCTAACGTTAGGCTTGTCAATGCCCATGCCAAATGCATTTGTTGCAACGATGGTCTGAATTTGATTAGACTGCCATTTCTCTTGTTTGTCCTGTTTTTCTTCAGTAATGAGTCCAGCGTGGTAATAGTCTGCGGAAAATCCTGCGGATTGCAATTCATCGGAAATCATTTTAGATTTGCGGCGACTCCTTACATAGACAATGGCACTTCCATTAGTTTTTCTAAGGATATTTTTCAGTTTTTCCATCTTGTCCTCTGTATATCTGACAAGATAGTAGATATTGTCACGGTGGAAACTCTTTTTGAAGATATTTCCGTTACGGAATTTTAGTGTGGATGTAATATCTTCTATCACCTCTGCAGTTGCGGAGGCGGTAAGTGCGAGAACGGGAACTTTTGGAAACAAATCCCTTATTTTGGAAATGTTTAGATATGATGGACGGAAATCGTGGCCCCATTGGGATATGCAGTGAGCCTCGTCAACAACGATGAGGGACACATCCATCATTCTCAGATAGTTAATAAAACTGTCTGAAGCAAGTCTTTCTGGTGAAATGTAGAGGAATTTGTAATTTCCGTATAGGCATTTATCAATGGCGTTGTCGATTTGCCTTTTTCGCATTCCTGAATGCAGATAAAGCGCTTTTATGTCGCGTTTGAGGAGGTTGTCAACCTGATCCTTCATTAAGGATATTAGAGGAGTGATAACAATTGTTATTCCATCAAGTATCATTCCAGGTACTTGAAAAGTAATGGATTTGCCCCCTCCAGTTGGGAGCAAACCCAAAGTGTCTTTTCCTTCTAAGATTGAATTTATTATTTCTTCCTGCTTTTCCCGGAAACTATTATATCCCCAGTACTCTTGAAGAACATTATAAATCTCAGTCTGCATTTTCCGCACCTATTTACTTGATGTCCTAATCTCTTTTACAAAGAGTTGGTACTGATTTGAGTGGTTAGGGTGCTTGTTTTCCTCTATTGTAAAGCATATATCGAATTGCTTTCCAGATTTGATATATTCAAAGTGTTTGGACATATTGAAAGCAATGCCGTTAATTACTTTACCACAGTTATTGTCAACCAGTTCCAACTTGATATGTTCAAGATTTTTGCCAACAAGTTTACTCGTTCCATAATCCATAACATTCTTTGTACAGAATGTAGGTTTCTGGTTTCCAGGACCGAAAGGATTAAACTGACGCAGGCAGTTTAGAAATTCCGGTGTTATTTCCTCAAATTTAAGATATGTATCAATGTCAATTTGAGGTGTCAACTGGTTCGGGTTTATTGTTTCGGCAACGTATTTCTCAAACCTTTTTGCAAATTCTGGAATGTTTTCCTCTTTCAAGGATAGACCAACGGCATAAGTGTGGCCTCCGAAATTCTCAAGAATATCACGGTTCGCTTCAATTGCTTTGTATATGTCATAACCTTGAACAGACCTTGAAGAGCCTGTTGCCAGACCGTTTGACAAAGTCAGTACCACAGCGGGTTTGTAGTATAGTTCTGTAAGTCGTGACGCAACAATGCCAATGATGCCTTTGTGCCAGTTTTTGTTATAGATAACTATTGTTTTGTTATCAGAATCAGCGTCTCCTCTTTCTTCAAGAATGCGGTTTGCTTCGTCGGTAATTCTCTTATCGAGTTCCTTTCTGTCGCGGTTATACTGGTCAATGTTTTTACTCATTGCGTATGCCTCGGAGAAATCTTTAGCCGTTAAAAGTTCCACTGCTTCCATTCCGGATTGCATTCTACCGGAAGCATTGATTCTTGGACCAATCTTGAAGATAACGTCACTTATTGTTATCTCTCTGTTTGTAAGACCGCAAACTTTTATTATACCCTTCAATCCTATATTTGGGTTTGAATTGAGCCTTTTTAGCCCGTGGTATGTCATGATTCTGTTTTCCCCTGTCATTGGCACAATGTCGGCAGCAATGCTGACGGCAACAAGGTCAAGCAGATTATAAAGTTCATTACGGCATTGTAATCCGTTGCTTTTAGCAAAAGCCTGCATAAATTTGAATCCAACGCCACAACCAGACAAATGCGGGTATGGGTAGGTGTTATTCTCTAACTTTGGGTTCAAAATGGCACTTGCAACAGGCAAAACATCATCTGGAACGTGGTGGTCACAGATGATGAAGTCTATGCCATGCTCTTTTGCATAGGCGATTTCTTCAATAGCCTTGATTCCACAGTCAAGAACTATAATAAGTTTAACTCCGTCCTTTACGGCTTGGTCTATGCTCATGATAGATATGCCGTAACCTTCTTCATCTCTTGTTGGAATATAGTATTCCACATGAGAATAGTAGTTTCTAAGATATTTATATACGAGAGCAACCGCTGTTGTGCCATCAACATCGTAGTCTCCATATACCAAAATCTTCTCCTTAGACCCCATGGCTCTATTGAGCCTTTCTACAGCCTTGTCCATATCCTGCATGAGGAACGGGTCGTGCAGGTCGGATAGAGAAGGGTTGAAAAATTTTTCTGCTTCGTCAACAGTCGTTATGCCGCGCTGGACCAGAAGTTCCGCTATGGCAGGACTGTTGGCAAATTTCTTTGCCAACGCAATCTCTAATTCTTGTTCTTCGGTTGTAAGGGGTAAGTAATTCCATTTACTTATCATTTATATTGTTTTTTATTTATCTATTTAGTAATCCGTATATTACGGATGCAACTGGCTACCTTTTAAGTTTGTGGTGGCTATGTTGACTTTGCGGATATGACTATTAGGTAAAAATACTTCCTTATTGGGTAAAATTTACCTAATATATCCTATTCGCAAATTTAATGATAGTTTTTCTGAAATTACTCTTTCTCTTTGAATTTTTATTTTAAATAATATTAAAATCTAAGTGCTCGTGATTATTTTCAGTTTTTAATAACGTGTATGTCCATTTGTGGAAATGGGAACGAAATGCCTGCCTTTGGCAATTCTTTATAGATTCTTTCATTCAAGTCATAGAAAACACCCCAGTAGTATTGGGTTGGTGTCCATACTCGTATCTTTAAGTCAACGCTGCTTGCAGATAGTGATTCGAGTGCAACAAATGGGGTGCAGTCTCTGTCTTCTTCCGGCACTTGTGGAACAGACGCAATTCTTTTTTCTTGAAATTCCAAGTGCTTTCTATGTAGAAAATGGAATAGTCCTCTTTTTTTCTTTTGCTCTACTTCATGTTCTGCTTCCGGTTTTTCGTTTTTTTCCTTTTCAAGTTTTCTTTGCTTTTTGTCGTCAAGCATACTTCCTTTTACGATTCTGCTGTCTTCTTTTATCATTTTCAAAATTGCATCCTTGGCCTTGTCAAGGTCATCGCCGTAAGATATGCCTATTGTCCAGTCAACACGACGGTATTCTTCGTGGCTGTAATTGTTGATGCTGCCAGTTGATAGTCCGCCATTGGGTATGAAAATGGACTTGTTGTCTGGAGTATTTAGAATTGTATTGAAAATTTGGATTTCCTTTACTGTTCCTGTGAAGCCTTGTGTTTCTATAAAGTCGCCTACCTTATAAGGTTTAAGTAGTAGTATAAGCACACCTCCTGCGAAATTTTGAAGAGTTCCGCTTAATGCCATACCGATGGCAACACCGGCGGATGCAAATAATGCGATGAAAGAACTTGTTTCGATGCCAATTATTGAGATTACTATTATTATAAGAATGAAAAGAAGTGCAACTTTCATAACGCTTAGAATGAATGTAGCGAGTGATTGCTCTACTTTTCTGCGAATCATTAAAGCCTTTACGCTTTTGTGGATTCTATTAATAATAAATTTTCCAACGGAGAATACGATAATGGCAATTAGTAATTTTACGGCAAAATCAATTGCGTTTGAGATTATTTTCTCAATTATTTTCTCTGTTGACATCCCGGCAAACTGGCTCGCCCAATCGCTGGTTTTTTCTGCTTCTTTAACTACTTTTTCTGTTGTTTGTGCTACTGTTAAGAATAGGCTTAATAAAGTCATATTTAATGTTTTATATAATTATTCGTTTAGTTTGTAAGTTATTTCTCTTTTAGATATTCAAGGAGGTCTGCAACTATGAATGTGCTGCCGCCAACGTATATCATATCATTTTCACTGCTGTCTGCGTTTGCTTTTTCGAAAGCATCTTTTACGCTTGCAAAGATACTAAATTTTAAGCCAACTTTTTTAGCGTATTCAACGAGTGCCTCTTTTGGCAGGGCCCTTTTTACAGAAGCCTCTGTGAAGTAGTAGATAGCATTTTGTGGTAGCTTTTCAAGAATATGGGTGAAATCCTTATCGCTGACAAAGCCGATAACGATTCTTAAAGTTTCGTATTTCTCGTTTTTTAGTTGATTTGCTATGTATTGGAAACCGCCTGTATTGTGTCCTGTGTCGCAAAAAGTTCTCGGAGATGATTGCACTTTCATCCATCTTCCTAGTAGTCCGGTTTGCTTGCAAACGTTTGCAAATGCTGATTTGATATTGTCGGTTGTTATATTTAACCTGGCACTGTTAAGCGCTTTGATTGCATTTAAAACTGTGTTTGCGTTTTTAACCTGACAGTCGCCAGAAAGTTCTCCTGTTATTTCGCCAAAGGATTTAGTCTTTATGATGAGCATGTCGTTTACTTTTTTGTGCTCAATAACTTCGGCATTCTGGTCTGCGAAGATGATTTCTGAATTTTGCTCTTTGCTTTTGTTGCAGAAAACCTGTTCTGTTTCAGGGTGAGTTTCGCCAATAACAACAGGAATGCCTGGTTTTATTATACCAGCCTTTTCGTAGGCGATTTTGGCAAGAGTGTCACCGAGAAATTGAGTATGGTCAAAAGAAATATTTGTTATAATGCTCAAAATTGGACTTATTATGCTGTCGTCCGCTGTAGCCCGATGCAAGGAAATCTTCAACAAATTTAATAACTGCTTCTTCGCTGATTTTTTCTCCGTTTACCCTGATTCTTTCGCGGAAATCCAACAAGTGCGGAGATGTGTATAGTCCAACTTTAAAACCACTGTTTTGCAAAGCGGCTGCGAGTAGGTGAGAGGTTGATCCTTTGCCGTTAGTTCCGGCAATGTGAATAGCCTTAAATGCGTTATGCGGGTTTCCGAAGAGTTCCGCTAATTCCAGGGTTGTTTCTAGTCCTGGTTTGTATGCTTGTGCTCCAACGTGTTGGAAAACAAGTGTTTTGTTAAATAGATAGTCTATAGTTTGCGAGTAGTTCATAATATCAATAAATTATATATCCTGCAATACCAGCAAGAATAACGATTATTATAGGGTGCAATTTGACAAAATATGCCAATATGAAGGAAACGATGCAAATAGCAATGCTCGAAAAAAGTTCTTTAAAGTTCTCTCGGTTCATCAGTAACAGTGCAGCAGAGCCGATAAGTCCAACAACAACAGGTCTTAATCCTGCAAATATCCCTTTTATAGCGGAACTTTCATGATGTTTCTGGATGAATTTGCTTGTATAAAGTACAAGAATAAACGAAGGCAGAACAACTGCGAGAGTTGCAATAGCAGAACCTAAAATAGTTCCGCCAGTTGCGGTATAACCTATGTAGGTTGCGGTATTTATGCCTATTGGTCCAGGTGTCATTTGTGATATGGCAACTATATCGGTGAACATGCTTTCCGTCAGCCAGCCATGGTCCATTATTTCATGTCTTATGAGCGAGAGCATAGCGTATCCACCGCCAAAGCCGAAGATGCTGATTTTAAAATAAGCCCAGATAAGTTGTAGATAGACATTCATAATGCTTAATTTTTAATTTGTTTTAAATTCCTTCCGTAGAGAAAGTATCCAAATATTCCGCCGATAATGATGAAGAAAATGGGGCTGGAAACAATTGGCAAGTCTGCCCATATCAGAAATGCTATAGCCAGAGGAATATAGAAATTCTTTCTGTTTATCTTCGCTGATTTTGCTGTTGTAAAAACCGGTGCGAGGATAAGGGCAACAACTGCAGGTCGGATGCCCATGAAAATGCTTGTAAGAGTATGATTGTTCTTAATCGTTTCAGGAGTTAGGAACATCGCTATCGACAAAATTATAAGGAAAGACGGTAAAATAGTTCCTAACGAAGCGAAGATGCTGCCTTTAAGTTTGGTCAGTTTATAACCGACGCTGATGGCTACGTTTACTGCCATAATTCCGGGAAGGGACTGTGCAACGGCAAGCATGTCAATGAATTCCTCTTTGTTAAGCCATTTGTGCTTGTCAACAATGTCTTTTTCAATCAAGGCTATCATTGCCCATCCGCCTCCGAATGTAAATGCCCCGATTTTAAAGAAAGTCCAAAACAATTTTAAGTTTATATTGTTCATCTCTTAGATATTTCTGCAAAGTTAGCGATAAAAAGCGTATTTTGTTTGATATTTTATAATTTAGCAGTTATTGTTTAAATAAATAGCGAAAAAGAATGAGAAGTTATTTTGTGGCATTTTTGTTGCTTTGTGTATTTTCTGCTTCTGCTGAATGGAAGTTGGATATTCTTGACGGGTATGAAAACCAAATATTGGTGCTTGACAAAGGAGTTGAGGCAACGCTTGTAAGAAAGCAAGATGGTTTGCAGAGTGAAAAGGCTGTTCTGTATGTGCATGGCTATAATGATTATTTCTTTCAGTCGCAGTTGGGCGACAGTATAGAGTCGCACGGATATTCTTTTTACGCTCTTGATTTGCGTAGTTGTGGCAGGTCTATCCGTGAAGGCAAAAAGCCATACGATATGCGAAATATGAAGGACTATTTTGAGGAAATAAATAAGTCACTTGCCATTATGGAGTCAAACGGCTGTAAGGATATTTACCTTATGGGGCACTCAACAGGTGGTTTGGTACTTTCATATTACCTTGCTGAGCATAAGGATTATGGGAATATCCGAGGGCTGATTTTGAATAGTCCGTTTATGGATATGAATTTGAGCAAGTTCCAGGAGAAGTTCCTTGTGCCTTTTGTGTCGATATTGCCGTTTAAGAAAATCAGCATCAGCCAGGGTAGTAGCCGTGCGTATGCGGATAGTTTGCTGAAAGGTCATCATGGAGAGTGGAGTTATGATCCCTCTATGAAGTTTGAGGTATCGCAACCTGTTACTTCCGGTTGGATTGGTGCAATACATAAGGCTCAAAAGAGATTGCGTAAGAAAGATGTTAACATTGCAATGCCCATATTGCTGATGCGTTCCGACAAAAGTGTATATGGCGAAGAGTGGACTCCAGAATTTAATTGCGGTGACAGCGTTCTTGATGTTGAAGATATTTCAAAGTATGGAAAGCGTCTCGGTAAAGACGTTGAAGAAGCCGTATTTACAGACGGATTGCACGACCTTATTCTATCCCGCTCTGACGTCCGTGATAAAGTGTATGCCAAAGTTTTTGAATGGTTGGAAAGTCATTAAAAAGAAATGGGAATTGCAAATGTGTCCGCCTCGCGGGAACTGTGGCATTATAACTTAAAATGCTATTGACAGATTAATGTTGAATTGTCGCCCTGTCAGATAGTTGGGAACTCCATACTGTATTTGATTTACGTCAGTAACCCAGTAGTAACCGCTGACATTTGAAATGTCGAGAAGGTTGAATACGTCAACGCCAATCCAGATGCTTTTGAAGTTTTTCCAGAAATTGTTTGGTCTAACGCCGTCTTTGTTACTGCCAACAAGTTGGTATTGCAAACCTATGTCAACACGTTTGTAAGTAGGTGCCCTAAAGAAGTTTTCATCACGTGTTACTTGTGGTGGAGTCATAGGGAAACCGTCAGAGAGTATTCCTCGAAGGCTGAATTTTAATTTAGGGAATTTGGGAAAATAGTCGTTAAAAAATAAGCCAATACTGTATCTTTGGTCTGTTGGGCGTGGAACTTTAACGCCATTAAGATTTTCCTGCGTTTTCATTAAAGAGAAACTAATCCAAGAGTCAGAGCCTGGGACAAATTGACCGAAGAATTTGAAGTCAAGACCGGTGATAAATCCGGAAGACTGGTTAATCCCCGAATATACCAGTTTTAAGTTGTCAAGTTCGTAAGGAATTAAGTTGCCGAGGTTTTTGTAATATGCTTCAGCCGTAATTTTAAATGGTCTGTTCATTGCTCGGAACGTATAATCTGTGCCGAAAATAACTTGAACACTTCTTTGTGATTTTATATCATTGTTCAATGCGGCGTATGAGTTGCCATAGTCGTCTTTCTTTATCATTCTAAATTCTTTATAGAAAGGAGATTGATAGTATAGTCCCCCAGCGAGGCGGAAAGCAAGGTTCTCGTTTGCTTCAGGTATAAAGCCGACGCTGATACGAGGACTTACCAAAAATTCCTTGTTGAAATCCCAGTATGACATTCTCAATCCTGCATTGAATGTAAATAGACCGGCATTGCAAAGCAGGCGGTATGTGTCGTGGGCATAGAATGATATTTTGTTAGTGTTCAGGTCGTGCTTAGAAGTTAGGTTGTAAATCATTTCCAACTTGTTGTCAACGTTTGGAAGTGCGTACCCGGCAGAGTCGCGCATCTCCCATTCTGAAGAGCGGTCGTAAATCTTTTGTCGGCGGTATTCCAAGCCGTAAGCGATATTGTGACGGTTTATTGAGGTATGGCCTTTTATTCCAAAGGTATATACATTTGCCTTGAATCTGTTTCGTGCGTGTTCGAGATATTTTCCCACGCCGACCTGTCCGCCGATTGAATTGTCGCCGTCGTTAGTGCCTGCTTCGTCAAGCCAGTATTCACCTGAAATATCGTATGAAACAAGTTCGTTAGTCAGAAATCCTGATGCAAGAAGGGTGAGTGTTGTACTTTTGTTAGGATGATAGTTTAGTTCCAATGCTCCAACGTATGTTTCAAATTTGTCGTATTCCTTTCCGTCAAAATATACTGTAAATTCCTTGACATTCTGCATTGTTCCAAAGGAAGTTTTACGCGTTGCAGGAGTAAACTGGTAATTATTCATTGAGATGTTTCCAAGAAAAGAAATATCCCAATTGTTGTTGAATTTGTATCTTAGATTTGTTTGATAATCAAAGTATTTTGGTTCATATTCACCTTTTGTTTCCAAGGAACTTAGAATAGAAGTATTTCGTTTGTATCTAATGCCGTGCAGTTGTGAAAATTTTCCTGCATTATGCCCAATAGCTGCTTCAGCACCCATCATGCTGAGTCCAACATTTCCTTCAAAAGCCTCCGGCTGGCGGTATGTAATATCGAGTACAGATGACATTTTGTCGCCGTATTCTGCAGAAAAGCCACCGGTTGAAAATTCGACAGAACCTACGAGTGATGAGTTGATAATGCTAAGTCCCTCCTGTTGACCTGATGTTATAAGTTGAGGTCTGTAGATCTCTATGCCATTTATATATACGCTGTTTTCGTCGTAAGATCCACCACGAACTGAATATTGGGAACTTAATTCGTTTTTAGAGGAAACTCCAGCCATTGTTGTAATTAACGCCTCAACACCGTTGCCCGATAGGTTTGGTGTGCGTTTAATGGCTTCGGTATCAATGTTCAGCATTCCGTCAGTTTGCTTTTTATATTCGGTGATTTCCAATTCCTGAAGTTCTTTTGCAGTGCGGAAAAGACGGATATTCAGAGTGACGTTTCCTTTGGGTTTAATTAGTTTTTGGCTGTTTTGCTTGTAGCCGATGCAGGTAGCAATAACTTCAATAGTGTCGCTTTCTGCAACAGATATTGAGTAAGACCCGTCGAGGCCGGTATTTGCACCGATTGCAGTTCCGCCAATTCTGATGGTTGCAAATTCAATAGGTTCATTGTCGGCATTTGTGACTTTACCGAATATTTTTACCTGTGCTTCCAATGCAAAAGGCAGTAGGAGCAAAATGAGAAAATATAGTGATTTAAGAAATTTCATTGTTCCGATTTCGTATTTCATATAATAACGACAAATAAGGCTTTTTATTGCAGAGCCGCACGGCTTGTATGGGCATATTCGGGAATTTTAGCGAAATTTGGTTGCTGGTGTGTTAATTTAGCGGCGGTTTTATGGATAATGACTTCTATTTTGTACTTTTGCAGAGGATATTAAAAAAGTTATGTTAAAGAAGAGGAATCCGAGTTTTGAGATATTGCGAGTTCTTGCAATGTTTTTTATCGTCGTATGGCATTTTTTTATACATGGAATAGGGCAGAAGCCTGTTGGGGTTGCCGATAGTTTTTCAGGAATATTCAATGTTTGCTCTATTGAGTTTCTTGGCAGCCTTGCTAAGGTTTCGACAAATTGCTATATACTTATCACCGGTTACTTTATGGTTAAGTCAGCAATGAAATGGCGGAAGTTGGCAAAGGTTTGGTTGCCGATATTCTTCTATTCATTTTTTATTTGCCTTGTTCTGCTTTTGTCAGGCAGCAACCTTGTGAAAAGTTGGACGGAGTTGTTTAAATCGGCATTTCCGATTTGGAACGACAGTTATTGGTTTGCAACAAAGTATATTGCTTTGTTTGCTTTATCTCCGTTCTTGTCAATAGTAGCAACAAGTATTACGAAGGCACAGTATAAGATGCTTTTGGTGTTGCTTTTGGTTATTAATATGGATTTTCTTCTCGGTCCAACGTTTAGTTCAAATAACTCATTGCTCTGGATGATAGCCCTTTATTTCTTTGGCGGATATATCCGACTTCATTCAGATTTTTCAGGAAAGAATCATTATGGCAAATATTATTTCGGAATGGTTGCAGCCATCTCGGCATGGACTATGATTGGACATTTTTGGGCGTATCCGGCGTTCAAGTCACCGATACTTTTGCATTATCATAACAATAATGGTATAGCGTTTTTCTCGGCATTATTCCTATTCTTGTGGGCTGCAAAACTGAAGGTGCAGGAGGGGTGGTTCTCAAAAGTTATGATGCGTATAGCACCGCTTACTTTTGGAGTTTATCTTATTCATGACAATTCCTTTATCCGTACACTTTTGTGGAAGCGTCTTTTTTCAGTAAAGGGGCATGTTGATGATTGGTATTTTGTTTTGTATATGCTTGGAGTTGCGCTTGCAATATTTGCAACTTGTCTTGCAATTGATTATCTTCGTGAGCGTATATTCAAGTTGCTCAAGGTTAATGAGCGAATTGATGTACTTTCTGAAAAGGTGCATAATATAGATTACAGAAAATATTTTAAGTTAGCAGGATATGGTAAGAAATGAACGAGACATCAGGCACAAACTGGTTGTTGATGCCGGTGAAAGAATGATGATGGCAGCGCGTACAGCACCAAAGGCAAAGGGCGTTGATATTGTTGAGATTGCGATGGTTTCCGATAGGGAAGATCTTGAGGCACTTTCGCAAGCGATGTTGAAGAAAGCGGACGAGTGCGGAATGAAGTTTCTTATCCGTGATGCTGAAAATATCCTACAGGGCGAGGCTGTTATTCTTATTGGCACTAAGTCAATGCGTCAGGGGTTGAATTGCGGATATTGCGGTTATCCGTCTTGCTCAATGAATCCGCAGGAAAATCCTTGTGCTTTTAACAGCGTTGATGTTGGTATTGCAATTGGTGCGGCTTGCTCCGTTGCGGCTGATTTGAGGGTAGATACGCGTGTTATGTTCTCAGCAGGCTGGTGCTCTATGGACTTGGAGTATTTGCCAGGTTGCAAGCAGGTGCTTGCCATTGCGTTGAGTGCTTCGTCAAAGAACCCGTTCTTCGACCGCAAGCCCAAAGAACAGGCAAAATAATAAGGGGTATATGGATAAAATAACAGCGGCGTGGATTTTTCCACGCCGCTGTTTTAGTTTGTTAAAACTCTTAGTCTCTGCTTGCACCGAAGAAACGGAGAAGGTAGAGGAAGAGGTTTATAAAGTCGAGGTATAGGCTCAATGCGCCGATAGTTGCGATTTTGCCGATGTTTGTACCATCGCTATAAGCCATCATTGTTTTGATTTTCTGAGTATCCCAAGCAGTCAAGCCGATGAAGATTGCAACGCCGGCAAAACTGATAATCCAGTCAAGTGTAGAACTTGCAAGGAACATATTTACTACAACGCAGACAATCAGACCGATAAGAGCCATCATCAAGAATGAGCCAAACTTTGTAAGGTCGCTCTTAGTGAAGTATCCGTACGCACTCATTGCACCGAAAACGCCGGCTGTTATCAAGAAAGTCTGGGCGATAGAGCCAGAAGTGTAAATCATAAAGATTACTGATAGTACAATGCCGTTCAGAATAGAGTATGCGTAGAACATCAAGTTTGCTGTTGTTGTGCTGATTTTATTTAGTCGAGCACTAACAGAAAATACAAGTACTAATTCAGCGATAAGAAGTCCCCAATATACCCATTGATTGTTGAGCATATATATAAGGAATGATTGTTGAGCCAAAACAACGAATGAAGTGGCTGCAGTCACGAGCAAAGCGAGGAACATCTTCAAATAGACGCTTCTCATTGCTTTAGAGACGTTTGCAGCAAATGCAACGTCTGGGGTTTGATAGTAACCCTGTTGATTGTAATTTTCCATATTAAAATGTTTTGTTTCTAATTAAACAAACAAATACCATGCCAATTTGTTTACATCCTTTCCGGAACGTCGATGCCAAGCATCCAGAAAGCATGTTGGATAGTGTTGCCAACGACCTTGGAAAGGGCAAGACGGAAAGAGCGGATGTCTTCGTTTGTCTCTTTCATAATTTGGTAGTCGTGGTAGAACTGGTTGTATTCTTTAACGAGTTCGTATGCGTAGTTTGCTACCAATGCAGGGCTATATGTCTTGCCAGCTTCGCTAACAACCTCCGCAAAGTCAGCGATGCGTTGGATAAGAGCTATTTCCTTATCGTTAGGCTCGAAATTGTCGGCGTTGAAGTTGAAAGAAATGCCTTCAGCAACCGCCTTGCGCATTACTGATTGGATGCGAGCGTAAGTATATTGAATGAAAGGACCTGTGTTACCATTAAAATCGATAGATTCTTTCGGGTTGAATGTCATGTTCTTTCTCGGGTCAACCTTGAGGATGAAGTACTTCAAAGCGCCGAGGCCAATGATTTCTGAAATTTTGTCAGCCTCTTCCTTAGTGCAGCCGTCAAGTTTACCGAGTTCTGCTGATGTCTGTTTTGCAGTTGAAACCATTTCGTCCATAAGGTCATCAGCGTCAACAACAGTTCCTTCGCGAGATTTCATCTTGCCTTCAGGAAGTTCAACCATACCGTATGAGAAGTGTACAAGGTCTTTACCCCATTTGAAACCAAGTTTGTCAAGAAGAAGCGAAAGTACTTGGAAGTGGTAGTTCTGCTCGTTGCCAACAACGTAAACCATCTTGTCGATAGGGTAGTCCTGGTAGCGGAGTTTAGCAGTACCTATATCTTGTGTCATATATACAGATGTGCCGTCGCTGCGGAGTAGTAACTTGTGGTCAAGGCCGTCGGCAGTGAGGTCTGCCCAAACAGAGTTATCTTCCTTGCGGTACATGATTCCTTTTTCGAGACCCTCAAGAACCTTTTCTTTTCCTTCAAGGTATGTTTGGCTTTCGTAGTAGATTTTGTCAAAGTCAACTCCCATGCGTTTGTAGGTTTCATCGAAACCGGCATAAACCCATGAGTTCATAGTAGCCCAAAGTTCTCTAACTTCAGCATCGCCTGCTTCCCAACGGCGGAGCATAGCGCGTGCCTCTTGCATAAGAGGAGAAGCCGCTTCTGCCTCTTCCTTAGTCATACCCTTTGCTTCAAGTTCTGCAAGTTCAGCCTTGTAGTGCTTGTCGAAAGCAACGTAGAAGTCACCGATAAGGTGGTCGCCCTTTTTGCCGCAACTTTCAGGTGTAACGCCGTTGCCCCATTTTTGCCATGCAAGCATGGATTTGCAAATGTGGATACCGCGGTCGTTAACGATGTTAGTCTTTACAATCTTGTAGCCGTTTGCTTTAAGAATGCGAGAAAGGCTATAGCCAAGAAGGTTGTTTCTTACGTGGCCCAAGTGCAATGGTTTGTTTGTATTCGGTGAAGAATATTCAATCATAACCAATTCGCTTTCAGGAGTTTCTTCCTTAAAGCCGTAATTTTCTTGAGCATTTATATCGTTGAAAACGTGTAGCCAGAATTTTGGTTCGATAGTGATGTTAAGGAATCCTTTGATAACGTTAAACGTTTTAACAGCATCGCATTTTGCAACAAGGTAGTCGCCTATTTCTGTCGCTGTCATTTCTGGAGACTTCTTTGAAGCCTTTAGAAATGGGAATACAACGATAGTCAAGTTTCCTTCAAATTCTTTTTTAGTTGTCTGCGGAACAATCTTGTCGGCAGGCATTTCTAAAGCGTACAATTCTTTTAACGCTTCGCTTACTGCGGTTGAAATAATATTATCTATTGACATTTCTCTTTAATTTTCTGTTTAATATGTATATATGGTGCAAAATTAATTAAAATCTGCGAGATATTATCTCTTTTTTACCTCTTTATATAAAGAAAGAGGTTTCTTAACTATATTTGTGGTGTTTTTGGCAGATTATTTCTGAATTTAATAGTACTTTCTATTTTGAATAATATGTTTTTATATAATGTTTGTGGAAAAATAGGGTATGAATTAGTCTAATTTGGTGAAAAATGATGTTTTTTTGAAGAAAGATGAAAAAAAGTTTGGAAAAAGTTTGCAGAATTAAAAATTAGTCGTACCTTTGCAGTGCAAATGCGAAAGCAAGATGCGAGAGCGCATGTGGCGTAATTGGTAGCCGCGCTAGACTTAGGATCTAGTGACGTGAGTCGTGGGGGTTCGAGTCCCTTCATGCGCACGAAGGGTTGTTTCGAAAGAAGCAACCCTTTTTGCTTAATACATCTTATTCCGCCCACGCAGGAAC
>Jenna_p2__coassemble_1931_pt1 | contig 13757 bp, 12 predicted proteins | sample Jenna_p2__metabat2_low_PE_008 | metagenome-assembled genome bin Jenna_p2
TCTTTATGTAATTCAATGTTGGCAAAAAGGAAGACTGGCTAACGGAAAAAACAGAATATCCCCATTGCCATGAAAAACGCTGCTCTTTCAGAGCGCTCGAAATTACTGTGCTCCCACCTATGGCGCTGCCATAGGCTGTTGATTCGATGGGCTTTCAGCCCGTTTTGCCTCTCCTGACAAAACGATATTAACGGCACATTTCCGGGATCTGTTGGGACGAAATGTGTACTTATTTCTTTTTGTTGCGTTCAATAATGTACCTGCGTATCATTGTGTATGCAGGTTCGAGTACAGTTCCGTGGTCGCAGCCTTGCAGTTCGTATAGTTTTACGTTCTTGTTTCCTATATTTCGTGATACCGATTCAAAAAGAGCATTTTCTTCCCATCTGTTAGCGATTTCCATATACCTGTCGCCAGTATAAAGGATAATTGGAGGTGTGTTCTTTCGAGTTTTGTTTACTGGAGCGAATTCATCGATTATTGGCAAACCGTCAGGCAAGTTTCTTTCTTTTCGTATAGTGAAATGAGTTACAGTTTGACCGCTGACAGGCAAGTATGCTGCAATACTGTCTGCATCAACTCCAAATTGACTAAGGTATTTTTTATCTGTAGCAAGCATCAGAGAAAGATATCCGCCGGCAGAGTGCCCAGATACGAATATTTTAGACTTATCCCCACCATATTTTTCAATGTTGTTATATACCCAAGCAACTGCTTCTGCGGCATCGTTTATATAGTCCGGGTTTTGTGCTTTAGGGCTAAGACGGTAGTTAACTGCTACTATTGCTATCTCCTGATTCATTATCTCCGCAGGGAAATGCTTGTTTCCACCCGTCAGCCCACCACCGTGAAACCAGATAAGAGTTGGGTAGCCACTTTCAATAGGGTGGTAAATGTCTAACTTGCAACGCTCTTGTTTGTATTTGTTGCTGTCGTTTTCATTGATGTACGATATATTGCTTATGGTTTTGTAGTCAGAACCGAATGCAATTATGACGCTCATTAATGAAAAGAGCAGAGCAGATAATTTTTTCATTAGTTTTGTTATTTATAGTTTTCGAGTGATTTTTTGAGCGATTCCTTTATTTGTGATTTCAATTCAGGAGGTGCAATGACTGTTACCTTGCTACCGAAAGAGAGCAGTTCTTGGATAAGGTCGTAGGTGATATGCAGATTATATGAGAAAATGGAATATCCGTCGCATATTTGCTCCGTTTGTGATTTGTGGAGCGGTAAAGCTCGCAAGTATTTCGCTTGCTTGGATTCCGCTTTAATGATAACCCTTTTGCATTCTCCGTGGTCGGTCGTTATGCCAAAGAACCCGTCAAAATATTGGGAAACGCTGATGTCAGGCATCTCGAATTTCTCTTGAGAAACTGCAGCAGTCGTTATTCTGTCGAGCGAATAGGTCTTAATCTTCTTATCTTTGCAGTTGTAGCCGATAACGTACCACCTCTGTTTGAAGATGCGCAGGAAGTATGGTTCGATTATTATGTTTTTAGAAACAGTCTGCCTATCGAAAGCCGCGTAAGAGATGTTTATCTTGTTTGATGTTTTTATGGCATCGATAATAATTGACAGGTGCCCTTTTGCCGATGGAATGTCTTCAAGCATAATTCTGCTTGCTATGTCCGTAGCGGTTGAAAGGGTATTGTTTATCGCCATTGAGTTTACGAGCCACCTGTTCATCTCCTCGCCTTCTGTTTCTGTACCGAGAAAATATTCAAAGGTAGCAGGGTCGTATTGAATAGAGATTCCGAACAGTTCTTCAATGGCGTTTCTGTAGTTGTAGAACGTTCGGCGGGCAAGGGCTTCCCCCTCGGAATATTCCGATTTTTTCCAGCACTCGTCGAGTTGTCGTCGAGTGATTTTACCGTAACGCTGGATTGTTTCCAGCACCCAAAGGTATTTTCCGAGGAGGTTCCGAGCCATGATAGTATTATTGTTTTTTGATTAATAGAGCCATACCCAAAGCAGTAACAACAGCGTTGATAATCAGCAGTTCAAAACTGATTTGGTATCCGTTGAACCATTGCTCGCTATTTTTTTGGAGGATAAGGCATATAATCGGAGAGATGATGCATACGGCAGGCACCCATTTGTCGCGGACCTGCTTTTTGCAAGCCAATCCGAATATGAACATACCGAGGATAGGGCCGTAAGTATAAGCGGCAAGGCTGTAAACGGCATTAATGGCACTGTCGTTATTTAGGTAGTAGAAAACGATGATAACGGCAACCATCATAGCCGACATTGCCAGGAGAACGAGTTTTCTTGTCTTAGTCAAACCTGCATCATCCTTTTTCTTGTCAGCCTGAAGAATATCGACAGTAAACGAAGTTGTCAAAGCAGTCAATGCGCTGCCAGCAGCAGAATATGCAGCAGCAATCAAACCGATAATAAACACGATTCCGATGAATACCGGGAAACCGTCGCTCCACGCAACATTTCCGAATACTGCGTCGCCAACAACCTTACCGTCCTTCATTGGCAAGTTGTCGCCTGAGTACATATAAAGGAGAGTACCGAGAACGAGGAAGAGTCCGATAACGAAAATCTGCACGAAAGAACTAACAATCATATTCTTTTGAGATTCGCGGTGGTTCTTGCAACTCATAGTTCTCTGCATCAAGTCTTGGTCAAGGCCAGTTGTCGCAATAACCATAAATACACCGGCAATAAACTGCTTCCAGAAATATTTTCCGTCGTTAGGGTCGTCGAAGAAGAAAATCTTGCTTGTTTCGTGAGCAGAAACCGCTTCCGGCAAGTCGAAGATTCCGAGGTTTAGGCTCTTTGCAATGTAAACGATGCAGCAGATAACAGAAAGAACAAGGCAGAAAGTCTTTAGTGAGTCGGTCCAAATAAGGGATTTCACGCCACCTTGCTTAGAGTAAAGCCAAATCAACGCAACGGTAAGAATAACGTTGATTATAAAGTGGATATGTAGCGGGTCGAATACAAGAGTTTGCAGAACTACGCAAACAACGAAGAAGCGAACCGACGCGCCGAGCATCTTAGAAACGAAGAAGAACCAAGCACCGGTTTTATAAGATTTCAAACCGAAGCGGTTTTCGAGGTATCCGTAGATACTTACAAGGTTCATCTTATAGAACATAGGTATAAGCACGAGGGCAACGATGAGCGAGCCCACGAAGAAGCCCAGCACCATTTGCATATATGAGTATCCGCCGGCATGGACGGCACCCGGAACAGAAATGAATGTTACTCCCGAAATACTTGCACCAATCATGGCAATGGCAACCATATACCATGGTGATTTTCGGTTGCCGGTGAAGAACCCGGCATTATCAGTTTTTCGTCCGGTTATCCATGAAATCAGAAACAGTAGTAAAAAGTAGAATGCTATAGTAGCAAGAACGATCAAGGCTTTTGTCATGATTTTATATTTTTATTCGTTTATTCTGCGTATAGTAGATATGGTTTTCTTTGTTTCTTGAATTTCTCCACGTCATCAGCCCAAGTTGCTTTGATTTCGTCAGCCGACTTTCCTGCTTTGATCATCTTGCGGATATTTCCGTCGCCGATAAGTTTTTCAAAGAAAGAGCGGAAGAAATAGTCATCCATATTAAGGTTATTGTAAGCATCGATAACGTATTCAAGGTTAATACCTTTAGCGATAATTTCCTCGTCACTTAGGTTTGTAAGGTCAACGCCGTAGCAAAGTCTGTTAAGTTGTGGCGGGTTCTTTGCACCGTCAACGCTTCTCGGAGTGAAAGAGAAAGAATATCCCTTCATATTCGGGTGACCGTAGATTTGGAACGGTTTGTCGGTGCCGCGTCCAAGGCTGACGGGAGTAGCCTCAAAGTAGCAAGTAGAAGGGTATAGGTAGATAGACTTCATGTTCGGTAGGTTTGGTGATGGAGCGATAGGTAGTTCGTATCTGCTCTGGTGAGTGTAGTTGCGGCATTTGATAACCGTCAAAGGCACCTTCTTGCCACCTTTCAACCAGCCTTCGCCGTTTGTCATCACTGCAATTTCGCCCATGGTTAGGCCGTGAACGACAGGAATTGGCAGGCGACCCACGCCAGACTCATATTTCATATCAAGTATAGGACCGTCAACGTACATGCCGTTAGGGTTTGGGCGGTCGAGCACCATAAAACTCTTGCCGAATTTAGCGGCAGCGTTCATAAGGTCAACCATTGTGCAGTAGTATGTGTAGAAACGCAAGCCAACGTCTTGAATATCAACAACGATAATGTCGATATTGTCCATAACGCTTTTTTTCGGGCTGCGAGTTTTGCCGTCGTAAAGAGAAGCGATAGGAATACCAGTTTTAGAGTCAACACCGCTTGAAACATGTTCGCCAGCGTCAGCCTTTCCTCTGAAACCGTGTTCCGGAGAGAAGATTGTTGTTACATTAACGCCTTTTTTGAGCATAACGTCAAGAGTGTGTTCGTTTCCAACCATGCCGGTGTGATTGCTGAGCAAAGCAACCTTCTTGCCTTTAAGCAGAGGAATGTATTCATCAGTCATTTCAGCGCCAACGCGAATCTGAGCACTTGCGAATGTTGCTATTAATGCCATAAGTAGTGGCATAATGATTTTGAAATTTTTCATTATGTTAGGTTTTTGTTAGGTTTTTTATCAAGGCAAAGTTAATGTAAATCGCTGTAATAATCAACTGAAAAAGACACATATCGAATAAAAATGTTTTTGATATTGCTGTAGTGGGTCGAATGGTATTCTCATTGGTCGGTTTGGTGGCAGGTAATGGTAAACGATAGTTATTTGTAGGTACTCTGGTGCTTGAAATTGCTGATTTTTGGGTATTGAGGGGTTTTTCTGATGTCTATACCTTTGCATTTGTAATTTCAGAGCGGAATATTAATAAAAAACAGATATAGATATGAAAACTTTTACAAAGAGAATTGTCGCTTTTATGGCGGTTGTGAGTGTGGTAATGACTATGGTTTCTTGCAGTGAGGAGAAGAGTGAGCCTTCGATGCCGTCGGCAAAAATGGTTGAGGGCAGTTATGTTGGTGATATTGCTTACAAGGTGCTGGAAACCAACTATGAGGAGAAAGGGTTGACTTATAAGGTTGAGGCTGCTTCCGATAGTGAAATTAATCTTACTATTTCATCATTCGGCAACCCGCCAATGCAGATTCCTGAAGTCAAGGTGAAGACAACTGTTACTGGCTGTGACGGTAAATATAGTATTTCAGAGGGTTCGTTTGAAGGAACCCTTGATAATGGCAAGAATTATACTTTGACCTTGCGGGGAAGCATAGAGGGTTCTGTTGCAACATTCGATTTTAGTTTGACTTATGGTAGTATGCCTTTCCCGATAATCTGTTCTTTTAAAGGAAGCAAGTAATATGTTTAAGAAAGGTCTTTTGAACTGCTCTTTCATGATAATGGGACTTGCTTTGTCTATGCACTCGGCACCTGTTGAGAATATTCCCGACAGTGTGCCGGGAATGTCCTGCTATATGATGGATGGGCTTGATTTGGATGAGGTTGTTGTGACAGCAACGCGAACGCCAAAGGCCTTGAAGAATGCCCCTGTTGTTACCCGCCTTATTTCGGAGTCGGATATCTCAAAGGCTGATGCTACAAATGTTCAGGACCTGCTGACTGCGGAGTTGCCTGGTCTTGAGTTTGGCTATTCGATGAGTCAGGAAACGTGCTTGCAGATGAATGGCTTTGGCGGTAATGCCGTGCTTTTCCTTGTTGACGGTGAGCGATTGGCTGGAGAGACGATGGATAATGTTGACTACCATAGGTTAAACTTGGATAACGTTGGCCGTATAGAGATAGTCAAAGGAGCCGCATCAGCACTTTATGGAGCCAATGCCGTCGCTGGTGTGGTGAATATCATAACTAAGGACAGTAAGGAAAGTTGGTCGGCGAAGGTAAATAGTCGTTATAACGATTTTGGAAAGGAGTGGCGGTATGGCGGAAATATAGGGTTTAATGTTGGGAAATGGAATTCTCAGACAAGTTTTCAGCGAGTAACGTCAGAGATGGAAAAACTGACAGATGCTTTTGATATGGAGTCAAATATCCGTCAGGTTTATGGAGGAAATACATTGAATGTCAAGGAACGATTGGTTTATAGCGTTTCTGACAGTATAAAGTTGATTGCTCGTGGCGGATATTTTGCGCGCGTTAGCAATCGCGTAAACTATGATGACCATTACAAGGATTATAGTGGCGGTATTAAGGGGCTTTTCGATTTCTCAAGGCATAACAATCTTGAGGTGTCGTATTCCTATGACCAGTATGATAAGTCGCGTTACATAGGAGGAGTGCGTACGCATGACCATGATTACAGTAACCGTCAGAATATCGTCCATGCCATGTATAGCCATGGTTTTGGGTTGCATAACCTTACTGTTGGAGGTGATTATATGAATGATTATCTGAAGTCATATCAGTTTGTTGAGAACGATGTCTATCGCCAGCATTCTGCAGATGCTTTTGCCCAGTTTGACTATAACCCTTTATCGTGGTTGAATGTTGTGGCGGCATTGCGCTATGACTATTACTCCGCTTCCGATGAGGGTGCGGTGACAGGTCGTCTTGCCGTTATGCTTAAAAAAAGCGGCTATTCGGTCCGACTTAACTATGCTGGAGGTTTCCGTGCCCCAACGCTGAAGGAATTGTATATGAATTTCGATATGGCTGGTATTCAGATGATTTATGGTAATCCCGACCTGAAACCTGAAAAGAGTCACAATTTCAACATTGCTTTGGAGCATTACGGCAGGTTGGATTGCGGTTGGCTAAGCGGTCAGTATAGCGTTACTGCTACTGGTTATTTCAATAAGTACAATAGCAGGATAACGACTGTTGACTATGCCGGTTCAGAGGACCGTGAACCAGGGGCTATCTACGCCAATGAAAACGGAGTTGAGATTTGCGGACTTGATTTCAGCGGGCAGTATAGCAGCAATACCGGTCTTGGGTTGCGGTTGAACTATACTTATCAGAAATCTATGGGGAACGTTATTGATACGCAATTTTCACAGCCTCGCCCGCATTCCGCAACTTGGCGTATTGACTATGACAAGCAGATATGCAAGTATTACGGCTTTAACGTAGCCCTATCAGGAAGATATATGGGTAAACCAGATACCCGTTTGGAAAAGCACGACAGCGCATATCAGTTGTGGAAAGTGTCATTGCAGCAGAGGGTGTATAAGGGTATTGCGGTTAATATTGTTGCCGACAATATCTTTAACTACCGCCCGAAGGTGTATTATTGGAATTCAGCCCCAACAAATGGAGCGACTTTTTCTGTTGGGCTTACTTTGGATATAGACAAAATAATTTGATTAAACTATGAATATGAAGAAAAATTGGATAAAGTCAATAGTGTCGTTTCTTTTGGTGTTATTTACAATGCCGTTGGGACACGCGCTGATGCTGATAATGGAAAAGACGATGGAACCAGTTACGGTGCATTATTCTGCCTTTTTTATGGGGTTGGCGGGTTTGTTGACCGTTGTTGCCGGGGTTTTTGTCAAAGGAGATACACGCCAGACCCTTTTCGGGTTTATTGGAGGTCTGCTTTTTTGGACGGGTTGGGTGGAATTCCTTTTCCAGTATTATGCTGTTCGGTGGGGAACTCAGCCTGAAATTGAGAATGGTGAGATTGTTACCCGTCCTGAATATCTTATTCTTCCAGCAACGTTTGGACTTTGGATGATGGTAATGACGCTATATATTTTCTCAACAAGAAACGGTTGCAACTTTATCAACTGGTGGCAGAAAATTCTCTTTAGAGGCCGTAAACCAGAGATAGCTGCACGCCCGATGACGCGTCATGCAAGTATTGTGACTTTTATGGAGTTGATGATGATATTGTGGGCAAGTTATTTGCTACTGATGTTCTGCTACGACAAGAATTTCATAGGCGATACCCATCCGATAACGTCGATTGTTGCCGTTGCTTGTTTTATCGGTTCAATATTTATTTTCAAGAGGCAGTTGAAATTGTCATCATGGGGAGCAAATATCCGAATGTCGATAGCATCGGTTATAACGTTTTGGACACCTGTTGAGGTGCTTGGGCGCCTTGACTTCTTCCATGAGATTTGGGTAGAGCCGCAGAAGTATGCCGTCCAGATGTGGACAATCCTTGGTGCTTTTGTCTTGCTCGTTTTATATGTGGCAGTTACTGGGCATAAGAAATCCAAAAAGTAATGTAGTTAATTGTTTATTGTTTTTGCATGGGTTGCGTGGAAAATATTAATTCTTATGCAACGCTAAGACCCAAATCGGCTAATGTCGGTTTGGGTTTCCTTTTAAAATTCATTTTGATTGTGCGTGGCGGACGATTGCGAGAATCTTCCCTGCAAAATATTGACGGTTTTGATGTGTAATAGATTGAATGATAGAATGGTATCTGTAGTGGTCGATGACCCATAGATCCAGGTTATAGAATCAAATTGTGTTGTTTCTGCCTGTGGACGCATTTGCAATGTGTTCCTACAATTCGTTTGATTTACAACTTGTTGTGTAGGGACGCTTTGAATAAAAGCGTCCGCAATAAGTGCCGTTGAAACATTTGTGCCGTTTACGGGCTGGAAGCCCAATGATTCATAAACCTGGGGCAGCGCCCCAGGTATGCAATACTCCGTCACCGGCGCTCTGTAGGAGCAACGGGTTTTATTGATTGTGCGTGGTGAGGGTTGCCTCAAAGTCTTATGGCTTTTAGGTCAGCCTCCTACTAATTTTCTACTGAGCTCTGGTTGGGGTTTACAATTTGTTGCTTCGGGAATTTTTGGGCAAAAAAATACCGCCTGGTGGCGGTGAATTTGGAAAACTTTGCTGAATGTATTTCTTGAATCTGTTTTATTTCTGCCTAAATTGTTCAAACACATCAAGATGTTTTGCTGTAAAGCAAAAATTTGTAGCTCCGAGGGGAATCGAACCCCTATCTAAAGTTTAGGAAACTTCTATTCTATCCGTTGAACTACAGAGCCATTTGTGTAAAGTCAAGCAAAGGTAATCACTTTGCTCCTATTCCACAAGTTTTTTCTAAAAAAGCCGTTGACTGTTATGCGTGTCTGCTTTGCTTTTTAGTTAAAAAAAGCAGGTGAATCATTCGATACACCTGCTTTGTGTTGTCTTACCAGGATTCGAACCTAGACAGGCAGAACCAAAAACTGCAGTGCTACCATTACACCATAAGACAATCCTAACTTCTTAGACTCTTCGTCTGAAAAGCGATGCAAAGATAGAGGCTTTTTTTGAAACTTGCAAGCGTTTTATGGAAAATTTTTCAAAAAAGAGCATTTTTCTTTGTTTTTTGTGCTATTCGATGCTGTAATAGTCTAATGGAGGGTCAAAATAGCGTGACATTGACTTCAAATTCTCGCGGTAGCAAGGTTCTGCAAAGTCTGTATTTTTGAAAAATTCTGCGCATTTTTTTGCGAATTTTATCTTTTCGGCGTCTGCTTCGAGGTTTATTGACTTTATTTGCTTGCCGTCTTTATTGAATACGGTTGCAGTTGGAGTCAGTGTGCTTAGTCCTTCAATGCTGATTTTGTCGCCCTTGTTCATTTCTGTGGAGAAATTTTTTACCCCTTCAAGGTCGAATTTGAATTCTGTGGTTGCCGTGCCCGTCCATTCGATGTTGTAAGCCTGTTCGGGTGTTGCGGTGTAAATGATTTTTCCGTCTGCGATATTCACTGTTGCAGATATTTTTTGAAGGTCCTTTGGCAGGCGAGGAGCAATGGTTATTTCCTTTTCAAGCATATTTGGTCTAACGCCTAGGAAGTACTGGCTCCATACGCGAAGTTGCTCGGAGTTGCTCCATGATTGGAGGAATGTGCCAGATAGTTTTGCTATTGTTTTGCCTGGTCTGCACCATGGGTCTGCGCATTCTGACAGGCTGCCGACAGCACCTATGTGCAGTGCTTGCAGGTTCATGTTGCGGAATAGTTGGTATGCTTTGTCTTTTTGACCGTATTCAATCATTCGCTGCATAGCCATGCCGTTTTGCCATAGCCATACGGTTCCGTTATGGTAAGCGTCGTCCTTGTGGTATCTGTGCCACTGTTCGTGGTATGGGTGGAACTGGTCGTCCATTTGGTCGAGTGATGAAACGCCCCAAGGATATACAAGGTGACTCCAAGTTGTCCTAATGTCTGCCATTTTTACGCTGTCGTTGCTGACGAGGTTGTAAGCGTACATAGTGTTTGGACGTAGTTGTGTGTCGCGGCTATTGTCTTCGTTGAGGTGATCAGCAATAATTCCGTTGCCGATAAAGTCCTTTTCAAAATTGCTCTGTAGTTTTTGTGCAACGCCTCTCCATTTTTCAGCATCTTTTTTCTTGCCCATGTAGTCGGCGAGTTTTGCTGCTGCTTCGAGTTGCTCATACCATAATGCCTGAATGTCGACGGCTCTGTTGCCGCGGGGAGAGCATGGCTTCTTGCCTTGGCGTTTGGCGTCCATCCAAGTGTCGGCATCAGCATGGGTTAGGTAACCGCTCTCGTCGGCATATTTGTCGATAGAAGCGTCGGTTGCCATCTTGATGTTTTTATATATGGATTTGATAAATTCTTTGTCGCCTGTATATTTTAGGTAATCATATACTTGGATGACGAAGCGTGGCGTTCCGTCTGTTGTGTTGTAAAGAATGCCTTCAAGGTTCAAGCGGTTAGGGACGCGGCCATAGGTTTCTGATTTTGGGTCGGTGTCCATGTATTTTGCGAACGATTGTAGGATGTCTTTTGCAATGTCGAATTGACCAGAGCATAATGATGTGCCTGGCATTGCAATAAACATGTCACGACCCCAGAAGTCGGTAAACCAGGGGAAGCCGGCGTAAATACCCCATCCGCCGTGCTGGTTGGTAACAAGTTCGTCTGCGGTTAGTCTTAGCCAGTGTAGCGCTTTGCTTGCGTCTTCGCTGTTGCAGTCGGTGCGATTGCTGTCAACGAGTTGCTGCAATCGCTCTTTTCGGCTGTTGAGGAGTTGCTCTTTGTCCTTTTTGGCTTCGCTTATTAGTATGCCGTTAATCTCTTGAGTGCCGAATGTGATGATAAAACCTTTCTTAGAGTCAGTTTCGATAATTCCGTCCTTGATTTGGCAAGGAGCGTCGGGGGTGCATACGGCAAGGACCCTGTTCTGGAGGTCTTTGAATTGGTAGTTTGCGTTTCCCCCGCTGATTATTGGTTCAGGGAGGTTTTCGCCTTTGAGTTTTAGTCCCAAAGCACCGTTGGTATTGTTAATGTCGATAAAGATAATCTTCTTTCCGTCAACGAGGTATAGGGTTTCAGTTGTTCCGTCTGCATAAATCCGTTCCAATCGGTTTGGATATACTGTAGTTTTGGCTGTTTCTTTGGAAAGTGGTTTGCCGTTGACGGTAATGGTGTAGTCAGAGAATATGCGATGTGCTTCGATATTCCATCCGGCATAAAATTCCTTGAAATTGTCGGTATTTGTCATTCCGTAGAAGAAACCTGCATTTTTGTCACTGAAAGAGTATTCTCTTTGCTTTGAAGTTGTTATCCCCAAATCGTCAATTGTGGTTGCAGCATTGCTAAGCAGGCTGCATGCAGTTAGCATTAATGGTAAAAAAAGTCTTTTCATATCATAGGTTTTGTTTTGTTATAGTTTGTGTATCAATGTCAGCCCGTCGCGGATAGGCAGGATAACCTTTTCCACGCGTTTGTCAGCAGCAATGAAGTCGTTGAAATTCAGAATGCCTTCAGTTTGTGCATCCAGTTTCTTTCCCCAGTCAACGACCTTCCCGTCCCATAGTGTATTGTCGGCAATGATGAAGCCTCCGGGTCTGACATAGTCGAAAACGAGATTGTAGTATTCAACGTATTGACGCTTGTTAGCATCGATAAAAACCATGTCGAATTGTTTGTTGAGTTGCGGAATAATTTCTCTTGCATCCCCTATGTGTAAGTGAATCTTGTTTCCGTTTGGAGCAGATTCAAAATGGTTCAAGATGAATTCCTCAAGTTCGTCATCGATTTCTATTGTATGCAGTTCGCCGTCGGTTAGTCCGTCAGCCATGGCGAGTGCGGAGTAGCCGGTGAATGTTCCCAATTCGAGGATTGTTTTTGGGTTAATCATTCTTACGAGCATCTTCAGGATTTTGCCCTGCAAGTGACCCGAGCACATCCTTGGTCGGAGGTGGTAGAGGTGGGTGTCGCGGTTTAGAGACTCAAGAGTGTCTCCTTCCTCGTCGATATGTGCGAGGATATAGTCTTCTAATTCTTCTGTCATGAGTTATTTTAATAGTGCTTCAATACCCAGACGGTAAACGTCAAGACCGAAGCCGATGATTATTCCTTTGCAAGCGGCGGAGAGCATAGATGTATGTCTGTATTCTTCGCGCGCGTGTACATTACTTATATGGACTTCAACTACTGGGCTTTGTATTGCTCTGATTGCGTCGGCGATTGCTATTGATGTGTGGGTATATGCCCCTGCGTTTAGGATTATGCCGTCGATGCTGAAGCCAAATTCGTGCAGTTTGTCTATAAGGTCTCCCTCATGGTTGCTTTGGTAATATTCGATTTCGTGCAGAGGGTAGTGCTGGCGGAGTTCTTTAAAATAATCTTCAAAAGAACTGCTGCCATAGATACCAGGTTCGCGTTTGCCCAAGAGGTTTAAATTTGGACCGTTGAGAATCAAAATTTTCATATCTGGCACTTGGTTTGTTGTTTTTTTCTTAAGTTTGTCTGCAAATTTATAAAAAAATCATCGAAAAAGCGTAAACTTAATGAGGCAAATCGTTAGTATAGAGAAAATTATTGAGCAATTCGAAGCATATATCAGGTTCGAGAGAGGATTGTCGGGCAATACTGTCGTTGGTTATGGAGATGATGTCGCTAAGGTTTTAAGTTTTGCTGATGATAAAAAACTTGACTTGAACTCTGTTAAACTTGAAGATTTGCATGAATTTCTTGCTGGTTTGCACGATGTGGGGATTTCTCCACGTTCTCAGGCAAGAATTGTTTCAGGCATAAGGGCTTTTTTTCATTTCTTGAAAATTGAAGGATATATTGACGAGAACCCGGCAGTGTTACTCGATTTGCCTAAGGTGGGTAGGCGGTTGCCAGACGTGCTCACCGTTGAAGAAGTCGATGCATTGGAAGCGGAATGTAATGAGGCAACGTTCGATGGCTTTAGAAATAGGGTGATTGTTGAGGTCGCTTATAGTTGTGGCTTGCGTGTATCGGAACTCGTTGATTTGAAAATTTCAAATGTTTATCTTGATGAAGAATATATAATAGTTGAGGGGAAAGGCTCTAAGCAGAGAATGGTTCCAATGTCAGCCATTGCTGTGTCGCTAATTAAAAGCTATATTGTTTTGCGAGGTGATAGGGTGGTTAAGAAAGGAAATGAGGATGTATTGTTTATAAATCGTCGTGGTTCTAAGATGTCGAGGGTGATGATTTTTTATATTATAAAGGATTTGTGCCAGAAATGTGGAATAAATAAAAACATAAGTCCTCATACTTTGCGTCATTCTTTTGCAACACATTTGCTTGAAGGAGGAGCAAATTTGCGTGCAATTCAGCAAATGTTGGGACATGAGAGTATAACAACGACAGAAATTTATGTACATATTGATCGCTCTTTCTTGAAAAATGAAATACTAAATCATCATCCTCGAAACAAACGAACAAAAATGATGGAAAAATAATGGAAAATTTCTCTTTTTAGAAGTTGCTGAAAATTAGGGAGATAGAAAATTTCTTGAAAAAAGTATGTTTTACAGCATAATTTTTTTGCAAAAAGATTTGGTAGAATGAAAA
>Jenna_p2__coassemble_1947_pt1 | contig 13604 bp, 11 predicted proteins | sample Jenna_p2__metabat2_low_PE_008 | metagenome-assembled genome bin Jenna_p2
CTGAAAAATTAGTAAAAGAGACTGGTGTTATAATCAAGAATGACTCTATTTTAATAAATTCTTTCCATAAAAACGCTAAGTTCGGCAAAATGGGAATCCTTGAAGAGATGCAAATCGGCGACATCAAATTCAGGAACTCCATAATGTGCATACTTCCTGAAAACAAAATGAATTCCGTAATGAAAATCGATGCTATCCTTGGAATGGACTTTATCAGACTGATTAAAGAAATTCAAATTCTACCAAAAGATAAGATTATTCGCATTCCTACAAAAACAACTCCAATTCCTAAAGAAGGGAGCAATATGCTTATTGACGACAATTCATTAATTGTACGAACATATATAAATGACATTGCAACCGATTTGCTATTTGACACAGGTTGCGCAACTGCCGGACTGAATTACGTCTATTATAACGAAAACAAAAGCAGAATAGACAGCATAGGCATAAAAGTAAAGCAAACAGGTGGAGGTTTCAACACTATCGAAACTAAAGAAGTGATAAAAATTCCAAAACAAGCCCTCAAAATTGGAAACAAAACACTCGATCTTTATGACTTAGGCGTCGAAACTGAGAAAAGTTACTTTATTAAAGAAAACACAAAGGGTATAATAGGCATGGATATAATAGCAAACTATGATTGCGTTACTATAAACTTAAAAGATATGTTCATCTCTATAAATTAGAGAAACCTTAAAAAATACACCTATATTAATAAGGCTAAAAAGCAAGTAGAGTGCGGTTATATATATTTTACCCCACTCTACTTGCTTTAAACTTGTAAAAAGTAATTTTTTGTAGTAAGTTTGTAACATTAAATAAACGTTATGAAATCTAAATTTGTTATATATCAAGTTCTACCGCGTTTGTTCTCAAACACGCAAGAATACTGCAAGCCACACGGCTCTATAGAAGAGAATGGCGTAGGCAAACTAAATGACTTTACCGATACCGTTCTAAAATCAATATCTGATTTAGGTGCCACCCATATCTGGTATACCGGCGTTATCGAACACGCAACACAGACCGACTACAGCAAGTTCGGAATACGCAAGGACAACCCATATATAGTCAAAGGCAAAGCAGGTTCCCCATACGCAATCAAGGATTATTATGATATTGACCCAGACCTCGCCACTTCCGTTCCCGACAGAATGAAAGAATTTGAGGAACTGATCGAACGAACTCACAAAAACGGCTTGAAAGTTATCATTGACTTCGTTCCAAACCACGTTGCACGCCAATATCACTCTGACGCAGCGCCAACTGGCATAGAAGATTTCAGTGCTCACGATGATACAAGCGTTTTTTTCGCTCCCAACAACAACTTCTACTACATTCCACGACAAAAATTCTCACCACATATCAACCTTGGCAGTGGTGATGATGCATACGTAGAATTTCCCGCAAAGGCATCTGGCAACGACTGTTTTAACGCTTTTCCAAACCAATACGACTGGTACGAAACTGTTAAACTAAATTACGGCATTGACCACGGAAACGGATCAACGCACTTCTCCCCCATTCCAGACACTTGGTTCAAGATGCTTCACATCCTCCGTTTTTGGGCTTCAAAAGAGGTTGACGGCTTCCGCTGCGATATGGCACACATGGTTCCCACCGAGTTCTGGCGTTGGGCTATAAAATCCGTAAAAGAAAAATATCCGGAAATCATTTTCATTGCAGAACTATACGATGTTTCAATATACCGCGACTATATATATCGTGCAGGTTTCGACTTCCTATATGACAAAGTTAACCTATACGACACACTGCGCGGCATTCAATGCTGCAATATCTCTGCAGCCCAACTAACAAACTGCTGGCAGACGGTTGACGGCATTGCAAACCACATGCTAAACTTCCTCGAAAACCACGACGAACAGCGATTCGCATCAAAAGAATATGCAGGCAGCGCAGAACTCGCAATTCCTTCATTAGTTGTTGCCTCAACCATCAGCACAGGTCCAACAATGATTTACTTCGGTCAGGAACTCGGGGAAAAAGGGCAAGATGCAGAAGGGTTCAGCGGACTTGACGGAAGAACATCGATTTTTGACTACTGGAGCGTTCCAACTGTCAGGAGATGGTATAACAACGGCAAATGCAACAACGACAAACTCACCGTCAGCGAACAGAAACTGCGCGAAACCTACAGCAAAATTCTAAAACTATCTACAAAAGAAAACGCAATTGCTAAAGGTTCGTTTTTTGACATTATGTACGTCAACTACACCAACCCGACAATAAACCCTCACAATATTTACGCATACTTGAGATGCTATGAGTCGGAAATCATCATTGTTGCGGTAAATTTCTCGGGGAACAGATACCTTTGCGACCTTGCAATACCACAGCATGCATTCGACATATTAGGCATTTCTCAAGGAACATACCCAGCGACAGAATTACTCACAGGAAAACGAGGCAAGAAGATGCTTACAGCAGCCGACCCCTTTAGCATTGAATTAGAGGGAAATAACGCAGCATTGTGGAAAATCAAGCTGCCAACAAAAAAGACAACAAAAAATTTAAAATAAAAATTATCGCGAAAAGTCATAGTCATTTAGTTTTATTTAGTTACTTTTGCAAAAAATTTCTGCCTAAGTTATGAATAATAATTTACCTCCTTTCAAAGTCTTCTCAGGAACTAAATCACAGTACCTGGCTGAAGCGATTTGTGCCGAACTCGGCGTAGAACTTGGAAAAATGAACATTCAACATTTCGCAGACGGCGAATTTGAAGTGTCATTTGAAGAATCAATTCGTGGTTGCGAAGTATTCCTCGTTCAATCAACATTCCCGAATACCGACAACTTGATGGAATTGTTATTGATGATTGATGCAGCAAAAAGAGCATCTGCAAAATCTGTCATTGCAGTAATCCCTTACTTCGGATGGGCAAGGCAAGACAGAAAAGACAAACCACGCGTTTCTATTGCAGCAAAATTGGTAGCAGACTTGCTAAGCACAGCAGGCATCGACCGTCTAATCACAATGGACTTGCACGCTGACCAAATTCAAGGATTCTTCAACGTCCCTGTTGACCACCTCTACGCTTCATCTATCTTCATTCCGTACATTCAATCACTAAACCTCGAAGACCTTGTGATTGCAACTCCGGATGTTGGTGGTGCTAAGAGAGCAAACAGTTATGCTAAATACCTCAACGTTCCTTTGGTACTTTGCCACAAGCAAAGAGCAAAAGCAAACGTTGTTGAAAACATGACCGTTATCGGCGAAGTAGAAGGAAAAGACGTTATCCTTATCGATGATATGGTTGATACTGCCGGAACAATTACAAAAGCAGCAGACCTTATGAAATCAAAGGGAGCAAAATCAGTACGCGCATTGGCATCACACGCAATTATGAGCGACCCTGCATCTCAAAGAGTTGATGACTGTGCTTTAACTGAAATCATATTCTCAAACAGTATTCCATTTGAAAAAGAATGCAAAAAGGCTACAATTCTTACAATTGCACCTCTCTTTGCCGACACAATCCGTCGCGTTCACGAATATGAATCAATCAGTTCTCAATATTTGATTAAATAATAAATCAAACATACACTAAAAATGGTGAGCCAGATTATTGACTCACCATTTTTGTTTTTCAGGACTAAAAAAGCAAATGGCTACACTTTCTTGTCAAACAAGGATTCCCACCATACTATGTGATTATCTGTCTTGTTCATGTGTGATTCTGATAAATTAATCTGCTTCAAATGGCTGATATAATCGCTCTATTTCTCAAAAACGTGCACATATTTATCTACTATACCATTAGCATTTATGCTATCCATATCTACAACCAAATAGTAGAGAATATCCGATTTTTCACCATCGAAATTCTTTGAGATAAGGTATCTGTCATTCCACAAAATACTCTTTGGAAAACCAGGCGAAAAACCGCCATAATACCCTAACCTTGCGTCTTGTGTATAAAACAACCCAGCCAATTCTTTTCCATCTTTATTAGCCATAGTTTTTACAAGATAAAACGAGTATCGCCAACTTGTCTTTTATAAGACAAATGGCGTCTTCTTTTGATAGTGTATTTTTTATTGTTTCCTGAACTTTAAAGTCTATTATATTGAACTCGCAACCGCCTGGGTCAACGTATCTCAGCGGGTTAGCGGCGCAGTAGAGGTATGGGGACAGGTGCGGATATTTGTCGGCGTATGGATCCTGCTGGTAGAAGTGCGGGATGGGCAACTGCAATTGCCGTGCGTGGAAGTCGTAGTGGTTAATACCCCCGATGCGGTCAAGTTCCTTGCCTCCGAACTTGTACGGCTGAACGCTTTTTGAAACACCGTCCATAAGCATTCCATAAGGATAGTAGTCGTTCCGCTCAACGACACGCCCTGCTCCGTCAAGAACGGTGCGGACACTGCCACGGCTGTCTTTCTGATAATGGTAGTAGTTTCCGTCTCTGTCTATATAGCCTGTCGGGGTGAGGATATATTCAAGGGTATCGTTGCGATAGACGAAGTGGTCTATGTATTTCCGCTTAAGCACGGTCTTGTACGCCGCTGACGGAACTGGCTTGCCTGCCAGCGACGCTGATGCCGACGATATGCGGTGAGTTACCTCCATACGCCTGCCTTCGCCGTCGTTGCGGTAGGTTATCTCTCCGCCTCTGTCAAACTTAAAATCTGTATTGGGAGAAACTACAGGCTGCCACTCGCGTGCAAGCCTGCTTTGCGAATCATATTCGCGGACCGTAACAAGACTTTGTCCGCTTGGGGTAATGCCTCGCTGAACCGTCTCCACACTCCGTCCCAGACCGTCGAAATACTCGACCACGTCAACATATTCCGTCCCTGCGGCTTTCAGGTAGTCACGCCGCACGATATAGTTTTGACCACTTGCCATGGCATTATCCGACGCAAGCAGCAGTATTGGACAAAGTATCAGAAACAACAGGAAACGCATACGCCCCAATTTTTCCGCAAATTACAAACAAATTATCACATTTCCAAAGAATTACTGAAAAAATTTAATTTAATTTTCTAAAGCCGCAAAAGACATTCTATTGCTTGTAATGTAACCTAAATGTATTCAAAGGTTAGCATAAGTTATTTTTTGCTTTGCATAGAATGTTATATAAGCATTTTTATATAACTTTGTATAACTTAGGCGACACCTTAGTATAGCTTGCGAAAACGAGTTTTCTCCGCTATACTTTCGGTTTGCACTAACTTTGTATAACTTAGGCGGCACCTTAGTATAGCTTGCGAAAACAAGTTTTCACCGCTATACTTTCGGTTTGCACTAACTTTGTAAAACAAATTAACAGCAGTAATTGATGGAATTTCGGACGGTTGTAAATATTGAAAAGGGATTTCCTATCAGCCACAACGATAGGATAATGCTTCTTGGCTCTTGCTTTACGGATGAAATAGGTAGCCGGCTTGAACGCAGATATTTTAATCCTTGCGTTAATCCTTTTGGTGCACTATATAATCCTATAAGCATTGCCAAAGCAATTGACTGCCTCATCAACAAACCGAAATTCTCTGAAGATGATCTCTTTGAGCATAATGGTCTATGGCATAGTTTTATGCATCACTCACGTTTTTCAAGCAGAAGTAAGGAAACGGCTTTAGACAATATTAATGCTTCTTTTTCGAAAGCGAAAGAGTTTTTCAAAACTGCGAACGTGTTCATTATAACGTTTGGAACGGCTTTTATTTACAGTCTTGCAGACTCTGGCGAAATTGTTGCAAACTGCCACAAACTGCCGGCCTCGACCTTTGTCAGACGTAAAATTTCCATTGATGAAATCACTCACCGCTGGTCTTCTTTGATTAAGACTATCAACAAAATTAATCCAAACGCAAGAATTATTTTTACCGTCAGTCCGATACGGCATCTTGCCGACGGCGCTCATGGGAACCAGTCCAGCAAATCAACTCTCCTACTTGCTATCGACAAACTGATTGAACAAAACCAAACATGCAGTTATTTTCCGTCGTACGAAATCGTTTTAGACGAGTTGCGTGACTATCGTTTCTTCGCTGCTGACATGAAGCACCCTTCTGACGTTGCCGTGGACTATATATTCGAACGCTTTGCAGAAACGTACTTTTCAAAAGAGACTATAAGCAAGTTGAAAGACTTTGAGAAATTATGGAAAATGAAAAATCATATACCAATGACTGATAACCTTGATGAGATAAAAAAATTCAATGAAAAAATTTCATTATTGGAAATTGCATTGGGCTTGAAAGGATAAAAATATGAATTATTCAATTCTTGAAATAGCGAGCATACTTGGCGTTAAAAGCGATGGTTTGACAAATTGCACCATCGACACTCTTCTTACAGACTCTCGCTCACTTACATACCCGGAGACGTCGCTTTTCTTTGCTATAAGAACGAACAGCAACGACGGACATAAATACGTTAACCAACTATACAACAACGGTGTAAGGAATTTCGTTGTTGAAGAAAAGCCACAGGGGCAATACAGCAACTCAACAAACTTCATCGTTGTTGAAAATACAACGACAGCACTTCAAGACCTTGCTGCATACCACCGACAAAGATTCAATATTCCAGTTATAGCAATTACTGGTAGCCGTGGCAAAACAATTGTAAAAGAATGGCTTTACCAAATTCTTCGCGACAAATTCAACATTGTCAGAAGTCCACGCAGTTATAACTCTCAAATTGGAGTACCACTCTCCCTTTGGGACATTGACGACAATACTGAAATGGCAATCATAGAGGCTGGCATTTCAAAGCCAGATGAAATGCATTCCCTTGCAAAAATGATTTGTCCAACTGCAACTGTCATCACCAATATCGGCGACGAACACAAAGAAGGATTTACTTCTATTGAAGAAAAATGCATTGAGAAACTCCGACTATCTAAAGGAAGTGACTATATAATTTACAACAGCGATGACTCCGTTATTGTTAACGGACTTATTGACTTGTCATTCGGTACTCAAGAAATATGCTGGTCAAAAACGATTTCCGACGCTCCGCTATTCATTTCTTCAATTATCCGACACAAAAAATCAACAGATATAAACTTCACATATCTTTTCTTTGCCGAAAAGATTACTATACCTTTCACTGAAGATGCTGATATTGAAAATGCAATAACTTGCCTTGCAACTTTATTGGCAATGCGAATTCTATTCAATGATGATATCAGAGAAAAATTTGCTAACTTATCACCGACAGGTTCCCGAATCGATGTTATAGAAGGGGTTAATAACTGCTTGCTAATTCACGATACATATACAAGCGACTATCTGTCACTCGCCCCAAGCATTGACTTTGCCCTTAGAAGAAAAGCCCAACAAAGAAGCGTTACAGTTATCTTATCCGACGTTCTGAAAGAAAACATCCCGACAAACGAAGTCTATAATGAAATTGCCAAACTTTTTAAGGCAAAAAAAATAGACAGGATAATAGGTATTGGTAAAGATATTTCTTCTCATAAAAACCTTTTTCCCAGCCATTCGCTATTCTTTGAGAACACTAACGCGTTTCTTGCCAAAATGGAGCCAAGCAACTTTTCAAACGAACTTGTTCTTCTTAAAGGTGCTCCAGAATTCAAATTTGACAGAATTTACGAAATACTTGAGGAGAAACAGCACGAATCTGTCCTTGAAGTGAATTTAGAAGCAGTTACCCATAATTTTAACTTCTACCGTTCACACCTTAAGCCAGACACAAAAATAGTTTGTATGCTAAAGGCTTCTGGTTATGGAGCAGGCTCTCTTGAATTGGCAAGAACGCTACAGTCTCAAGGGGCTGCATATATTGCAGTTGCTGCTCATGATGAGGGCATTGAATTACGCAAGGCTGGGATAACGATGCCTATTATGGTATTAAATCCTAAAGTTGTTAATTACAAAACGCTTTTTGACTATCATCTCGAACCTGAAATTTTCAGTTATGAGATGTGCCACGAGTTTATTAATGAAGCGGAGAAATATGGTGTCAAAGACTACCCTATACATATTAAATTAGATACTGGTATGCACCGATTGGGCTTTATCTACGAAGAGCTTCCTGAATTAATAAACACTCTAAAATCACAAAATGCAGTAAAACCAAGTTCCATTTTCTCACATCTAGCAACAGCAGATGATTTTGAAGAAACCGACTATGCAAAAATGCAACTGGAATACTTTGAAAAATGCTCAAACTTTTTTTGCAGCAGTTTTGATTTTCAGATAATCAGGCACATTCTAAACACTGACGGCATTTTGAGATTTCCAGAGTATCAATATGAAATGGTACGCTTAGGCATTGGGCTTTACGGAATCCCAACTCTTGGAAATGGTTATGATGATTGCCTTGAACCAGTTTCCTCACTTAAATCGGTTATAATCCAGATTAGGGAATGGGAGGCTGGAACAACAATTGGCTATGGCCGTCATGGAGTATTGAAAAGAAAGTCAAAGATAGCAACAATACCAATCGGCTATGCAGACGGCTTCAACAGGTTACTCGGTCAAGGCGTAGGAGAAGTTTTCATCAATGGCAAAAGAGTTCCTACAATTGGAAATATATGTATGGATATTTTTATGGCTGATGTTACAGATGTTGAATGCAAGATAGGAGACAAAGTCGAAATTTTCGGTAAAAACATATCTGTAACAGAAGTTGCCAACAAAATAGGCACAATACCATACGAAGTGCTGACTTCTGTCGCTCCAAGAATTAAAAGAATTTACTATAGAGAATAAAATATATGAAACAGGATTTCATTAAAGAAATACATTCTAACTTTCCAGAAAGAGCAGAAAAGATTCTTGAATCAATTCTGTCAGAACCTGTCACATCTATACGGATAAACAGTCGCAAACCGGCAAAGGCATCAGGTCTTGAGAAAGTCAAATGGTGCGATAACGGCTTTTACTTAAAAGAAAGGCCGCAATTCACTTTCGATGCAAAATTTCACACAGGGCAATACTATGTCCAGGATGCATCATCAATGTTTATCTGCCAAGTCCTTAAAGAATTGGCTTTGGGCAAAGATATTTGCTACCTTGACCTATGTGCAGCACCTGGGGGAAAAACTACAGCCGCCATTGACTGTCTTACTGGTAACTCTCTTATTGTTGCAAACGAAATTGACTACTCTCGAGCACAAATTCTAAGAGAAAATATCATCAAATGGGGAACGCCAAACTGCATGGTCCTCAACGACACACCAAAAAAAATCGGTAAAATAAAAAATTTCTTTGACATTATCGCTACTGATATGCCATGCTCCGGAGAGGGAATGTTCCGTAAAGATGCTTTTGCCCGCGAGCAATGGACGCCGGAACTTGTTGAGGAATGCGCTGAAAGACAAAAAAACATTATCGACGATATTTGGGGCGCTTTGAAACCAGGTGGATATATTATATACAGTACATGCACTTTCAACCGTAAGGAAAATGAAGAAATCATTCAATACCTGATTGAGGAATATGACGCAACTCCGATAGAAATTGAAACAAAAGAGAGCTGGGGAATTGACCCTGCAGTTAATAGCAACGCACCTTGCTACCGCTTTATGCCCGACAAGGCTAACGGGGAAGGTTTGTTTATGGCAGTGCTTAAGAAACCTGGCGACTATAATCCCGCTTTGCCGAAATCATTGAAGGACAAAGCAAAGAATTTTCCTATTCCAAAAGAGTGCTATGACATGACTACTCCAATGATGAAAATAACATCTGACGGAACGAATATCAACGCCATTCCAAACAGTCTGTTCACACCGATGAAACACATTCTAAATCTTGCAAACGTGATTTACTTCGGAATAGAATTGGCTACAATAAAAGGTAAAGACATTATACCGCAGCATGCGCTTTCACAATCAATCAACCTAAACAGACAAAAATTTGAACTTGTAAATGTTGATTATCAGCAGGCAATTGCATATCTTCGTGGAGAGGCAATAACTGCAGACAATCCAGGCAAGTCGAAACACTTTATCGTTTGCTATGAAAACACTCCTTTAGGATGGATGAAAAGCATTGGCAACAGGGCTAACAACCTATACCCTAAAGAATGGAGAATCAGAAGTATGAATACCCCTGCCGAACCTCAAGATATATTAAAATGCAATAACTAAAAACACAAAGATATGAAAAAGAAACTAACAATAATTGCAGCAGTTCTTGCAATCATTTTAAGCGGATGCAGTTCTGTTCCTGTTACCGGAAGAAAGCAAATACTGCTTGTTTCCGACAGTGAAGTGCTTTCTTCAAGTCTTGCACAGTATAACGATTATATTAAAACTGCCAAGAAATCAACTTCAGCCAAGAAAACGCAAATTGTTACCCGAGTTGGCAAAAAAATTGCTGCGGCTACCGAAGAATACTTGCGTACAAACGGTCTTGCAAATGAAATCAGCAACTTCAAATGGGAATTTAACCTTGTCAATGACCCGCAAGTTAACGCTTTCTGCATGCCAGGTGGAAAAATTGTTGTATATGAAGGACTGATGAATATAGTCTCTTCTGATGATGAGCTGGCAGTAGTTGTTGGTCACGAAGTTGCTCACGCCGTTGCCAAGCACAGTAACGAGCGAATGAGCCAGCAGATAATGGCTCAATATGGAGCACAAATACTTAGTTCTGCAGTTTCTGAAAAAAGCCAAATGGTACAGACCATTGCAGGCAGCATATACGGACTTGGCGCTCAGTATGGCGTTATGCTTCCATTCTCACGCAAACACGAATCAGAGGCTGACTATATGGGTATTATTTTTATGTCAATGGCTGGATACAATCCTGACGTAGCAATAAATTTCTGGAAAAAAATGTCTGCAACTTCCAATGCAAAAGTTCCTGAATTTATGAGCACTCACCCAAGCGACGCAAAGAGAATTGAGGACCTTAACAAGGCTATACCTGAAATAAAAGCAAAATACTACAAATAATAATTGTTATGAGAATTAGAATTCCAATCATCATAAATATCTTTCTGGCTGTTGGATTAGGCGTTGCCTGTCTGCACCTGTTCTCAAGCAAAGAAGAAAATACCGGCAACGAAACGATTAATACGATAATGGCCCGAACAAGCGTCCGCTCCTTCACTTCACAAATTATTGAAGAAGAAAAGGTAGAGCAACTGCTTCGCGCTGGTATGGCTGCTCCAACGGCAATGAACTGCCAGCCATGGGAATTTATCGTCATAAACGACAGAAAATTACTTGACCAACTTTGCGACAGCCTTCCGAGCGCAAAAATGCTAAAAGAAGCACAATTAGCAATCATTGTTTGCGGCAATATGCAGAAAGCCCTTGAAGGTGACATGCAGAGTTTATGGGTTCAAGATGCCTCGGCTGCTTCTGAAAACATACTTTTGGCTGCGCATGCACTTGGCTTAGGCGCCGTATGGACTGGTGTATATCCTTCTGATAACGTTAAAATTGTTAGAAACACTATAAAACTGCCGGAACACATAGTTCCATTAAACGTTATACCAATTGGATACCCAAAAGGCGAACACCAGCCAAAAGACAAATGGAAACATGAAAAAATTCACTATAACGCTTGGTAATTATGGCTGACAATTATTTGGAAAAGAAATTTGAAGAATACAAATCAGGGAAAAATAGATATACAAAGAAAAAAATAACTCCGACAGGCAATAAACCTGGCACATACATCGTGAAATTCCCTATAAAACGCGTGTTTGTCACTGGCGGAGCAAACGGCATTGGAAAGACTATAGTATCTAAATTCAGAGAAATAGGTTGCCGCGTTGCTTTTTGTGACATTGATGAAAAGGCAGGAACAGCAACGGCAGAAGCAACCGGCTCTCAATTCTTTCCAGTTGATGTTACAGACGCAAACGCTCTTGAAAACTGTATGCAGCGAATTTTAGAGAATTGGGAAGACATAGATATTATTATAAACAATGTTGGGATATCTTCCTTCAAAGACATAACAGAAACAACACTTGAAGAATTCGACAATATAATTTCAACAAATCTGCGACCAGTATTTATAACATCCCGCATACTTGCCATACACCGTAAAAATCAAAGTGAACGCAACGATTACGGTAGAATCATCAATATCAGTTCTACTCGTCACCTGATGAGCGAACCTGCATCAGAAGGATATGCTGCATCTAAGGGTGGTATAGTTTCAATCACCCATGCCCTCGCAGCATCACTTTCACCACTTGGTATAACAGTGAACTGCATCTCTCCTGGTTGGATAGAATGTAACAATTACGAGACTTTAAAACCAGCTGACCACGAACAGCATTTTTCCAACAGAGTTGGAAAGCCGGAAGATATAGCCCGCGCATGCGTGTTCCTTGCAAATCCAGACAATGACTTCATTAACGGGCAAGAAATAACAATTGACGGAGGCATGACAAAAAAGATGATTTACTGCGAATAGATTTAACCAAAATAAAACAGGCGTTCATTACTTCTCAGTTCTGAACGCCTTTTAAATCGGATACGAAAAAGTTATGTTATTTTATCTTTCCTTGAATTAATCAAGTTTGCTATTGTTTTGTTTTTGTTTCTGAAGTCAATGCTTTGACTAAGAAATTTTATAATGGTTTAAACCGAATTTCAATTTTAACTTTACTTAACAAAACTATTTTTCATTTATGTCCGAACGATTATATTTGGACATTTTCACTATCTTTGGATAAGATAGGATGCGGTTCGGCTTTGTCAAGTCGAAAACTGCGTTTTCTCTTGCCACTGCACTCTTCTTTCACTATCTTTGCAAAACGAATACAAACAACAAAATAACATGACATTAAAGAAGACTTTACTGGCAACTTTCCTTTTGGCTTTCGGCTTTTCGCCTTGTATTAATGCCGAAACTTTCTCTCTACTTGCCGACATCCACGTTACTCCTGGGAATGAAAACGAAGTCCAACTAAAAAAAGTTGTTGAAGAAATCAACGCTAACGACTCTAAATTCGTAGTTCTTGCGGGAGACCTTTCAAATGAGGGTAGCGACGAACAATTGCAAAACATCAAAAGCATCTTTGACAATCTGAAAAAGCCTATTTATATCGTTCCCGGAAACCACGAAAACAACTGGTCTCAAAGTGCTACAAAGACTTTTACCGACATCTGGGGCGATGACCGCTTCGTTTTCGAATCTGACAGCATCATATACATAGGAATCAACTGTGGTCCTTATATGAAAATGGGTGACGGACATATCAAACAAGAAGACCTTATCTGGTTGAAAAAGGAACTCTCTAACCGAGTAAAGCCAGGCAAAAAGGTAATATCTATAAACCACTACCCTATTAACAGCGACCTTGACAACTGGCAAGACTACATCGCCATTTTGCAAAATTTTCCAACTGTCGCACACCTCTGCGGTCACTACCACACTTTCCGACACTATAAAGGCGGTGACATCGACGGCTTTATGTGCCGTGCTCTTGATATGACTAAAAAAGGATTCGCTTATGGATACACAAACGTTGAAGTTAAGAGCGATTCACTATTCATCTACAATAAAGACCTTGGAAAAGAGCAGACTCTTCAATTTGCCATAAAAATGAATGACAAGCATCCTGAATTTGAATACGCAAAGGTAAAGGAAAGCGTGATGCCTAAAGGCTATTCTATCAAGCGACTTTATCAT
>Jenna_p2__coassemble_1966_pt1 | contig 13384 bp, 10 predicted proteins | sample Jenna_p2__metabat2_low_PE_008 | metagenome-assembled genome bin Jenna_p2
ATTTTGTAGCAATGGATACAATTCTTTGCATAAAGAATATATAACAATCGAATACGCTTCTTTACTCTCTGATATTGAAGACGAGCAATCAATAAGCAATCAAGATTCATATGCAAGGTTTAAGGATAAAGGAAACATCTGTTTAAAAAGGAATAATCAAATCCGAAATCTGAAAAGCAGTGTTGACAGAGAAATTAACTCTCGCAAAGCATTCGGTCTTGCATTCTGCCACAATGCTACTATCAACAATCTGTTTTCCCAAAAATCAAACAACAAAATCCCATTATATTTATACACCAGGAATCTACTCATTTAGAATAAGTTCTTTAGCACAGACCTTTCCTTTACGGAAAAACGAATCTATTATTAACGAACTTATTTATAAATGATACTTATATTATTATATTTTTTGGGTGCACTTGCACTCTCTTTTCTATGTTCTATTTTAGAGGCAGTACTACTTTCAACACCACTTTCATTTATATCAATGAAAGAAAACCAAGGAAACAAAACTGCCACATTAATGAAACAATACAAGAATAATGTTGACAAACCTGTTGGCGCAATCCTCTCACTAAACACTATAGCCCACACTATAGGTTCTGCTGGAGTGGGTGCCGAATCAATTAAACTTTTTGGAGAGGAATACTTCGGGATAATATCCGCAATCCTGACCCTGCTAATTCTGGTGCTGTCTGAAATTATTCCTAAAACTATTGGAGCATCATACTGGAGGCAACTGGCAATGACTTCTACTAAAATTATCAGAATACTAATTTTTATCACCTACCCTCTGGTTATTCTCTCAGAACTAATAACTAAAATATTCTCCCCGAAAGGAAACCAAACAACAATGAGCCGCGACGAAGTATCAGCAATGGTGGACGTTGGCACTTCGGAAGGAATTTTCAAAGAATCTGAAAGCAAAATTATCAAAAGTTGTATCAGACTTTCGAGCGTAAAAGCAGAACAAATTATGACCCCATTCATTGTTATTGAGTCTGCAAACGAGAACCTAACGGTAAAAGAGTTTTACGACTTAAAGTCCTGGAATTTCTCCCGCATTCCTGTATATGGAAGCGACAAAGAATACATCTCCGGCTACATTATGAAGGATGACGTTCTCAAAGAACTTTCTGACGATAATTTTAGCACAACGCTTTTTGATCTTGCCCGCCCTATCCTGTCATTCAGGGAAGATGATTCAGCATACTGCATCTGGGAAAAGATGCTTGAAAAACGAGAGCACCTGTCGATTATCGTCGATGAATACGGATGCCTTCGAGGCGTTGTCTCAATGGAAGATATTATTGAAGCCATGACTGGGGTAGAGATTGTTGATGAAGACGATGTTGCAATAGACATGCAAGCATTAGCCAAAGAAAAATCAAAAGCCCTTTCGCAGAGCAGAAAAGCATAATAACCAGAAAGACTATATGACTGGGGTGCTGTTAAAAGAACGGCACTCCTTTTTTATATTAGCCTCTACAAATCATACACACCAATAACGTCGGACTTATCCAAACTCTCCAAAATATCTGATATTCGCATATTGGTTCTGGGGTCAACCCATTCGGGCGTCAATTCAGCCAAGGGCAGAACAACGAATGAACGCTGATAAAGCATAGGATGAGGAATGCTCAATTCTCCGTCAATAACCTCATTACCGACATAAATAATATCAATATCCAGCAACCTGTCAATATAGTTTCCGCTACCGTCACGATGAGTTTGGCAACCTGACAACAACTCTATCTGATGAAATTTGTCATAAAGGTCTTCCGCACTCAAATCACTCTTGAATACCGCTCCTATATTATAAAAGGGGTTACACGATGTGTAACCCCATGCTTCTGTTTCATATATTTTGGAAGTGCGTAGAGTCCCTGCAAATTCGGCTATCTTATTCAAGGCAAAACGCAAATTTTCACGTCTGTTGCCAAGATTAGTACCAATATTGACAGCAACTTCCCTCACTCTACAATTTTTTGGAAACTTCCACTTCTTCGTAGGCTTCGACCATATCGCCTTCTCTAATATCATTGTAGCCTGCAATATTCAAACCGCAATCATATCCGGAAACAACCTCCTTAACATCGTCCTTGAAGCGTTTCAAAGAGCCAAGGTCGCCTGAGTAAATAACAATACCGTCACGGATTAGGCGTATCTTGCTTGTTCTCTTAATCTTGCCTTCACGAACCATACAGCCGGCAATTGTTCCAACACGCGAAATCTTATATGTCTGAAGCACTTCTGCTGTACCGATAACCTCTTCCTTGATGTCTGGAGAAAGCATACCCTCCATAGCATCCTTGATTTCCTCAATAGCATCATAGATAATTGAGTACAAGCGAATATCTACGCCATCGTTTTCTGCAAGACGTTTTGCCGCAATTGACGGACGCACTTGGAAACCGATGATAACGGCATCTGATGCTGCTGCAAGAGTAACGTCAGACTCAGAAATACCACCGACAGCCTTGTGGATAACATTTACCTGCACTTCTGGTGTTGACAACTTGATAAGCGAGTCGCTCAACGCTTCGATAGAACCGTCAACGTCTCCCTTAACAATCAAGTTAAGTTCGTGGAACTCACCCAACGCACGGCGACGAGCAATATCGTCAAGACCCGGCATGCGGCGTGTTCTTTCCTTCAACTCGCGTTGCAACTGCTCACGACGGTTGGCAATTTCTCTTGCCTCACGGTCTGTGTCAAGGATATTGAATGTGTCACCCGCTGTTGGAGCGCCGTTTAGACCAAGTACAAGGGCTGGTGCTGACGGACCTGCCTCCTTGATTCGCTGGTTACGCTCATTGAACATGGCTCGAATCTTACCATAACTTGTTCCTGCAACCATAATGTCTCCTACACGCAATGTACCGTTGCTGACGAGAACTGTTGCCGTATATCCTCTACCTTTATCAAGTGAAGACTCAATAACAGAACCGATAGCCTTACGGTCTGGGTTTGCCTTCAAGTCAAGAAGCTCTGCTTCAAGAAGAACCTTTTCAAGCAACTCGCTTACTCCAGTACCCTTCTTCGCTGAAATATCCTGTGACTGGTACTTACCACCCCACTCCTCAACAAGGTAATTCATATTTGCCAACTGCTCCTTGATTTTGTCTGGGTTAGCCTGTGGCTTATCAACCTTATTGATAGCAAATACGATAGGAACACCAGCAGCAGAAGCGTGGTTGATAGCTTCTACTGTTTGCGGCATGACATCATCATCGGCTGCAACAATAATAATTGCAATATCCGTCACCTTAGCACCACGGGCACGCATCGCTGTAAACGCCTCGTGACCTGGTGTATCAAGGAATGTGATTCTTCTGCCGTCTGATAGTTTAACGTTATACGCACCAATGTGCTGAGTGATACCACCCGCTTCTCCGGCAATAACGTTTGCATTACGGATATAGTCAAGCAAAGATGTCTTACCGTGGTCAACGTGACCCATGACAGTCACAATTGGCGGACGTTGCTGCAAATCTTCTTCTGCATCTTCCTCCTCGGCTATTGCTTCCGAAACCTCTGCACTTACATATTCTGTCTTGAATCCGAATTCTTCTGCAACAATATTGATGGTTTCAGCATCAAGTCGCTGGTTGATTGACACCATAACGCCAAGATTCATACAAGTGGCAATAATCTTGTTGATTGGCACATCCATCATCAAAGCAAGGTCATTGGCTGTTACAAATTCTGTAATACGCAGAATCTTGCTTTCTTTCAACTCCTGTGCTGCTTCCGCGAGTTCACGCTCTGCATTAGCCTCACGTTTCTCCTTTCTCCACTTGGCACTCTTCTTTGGTGCCTTGTTTGTTAAGCGTGCAAGGGTCTCCTTAACCTGCTTTTGCACATCATCTTCACTGATTTCAGGCTTGAAGTGCTTCTTCGGTTTTTGACGCTCTTGACCTCCGCCTCGCTTATTCTTCTTGGAATTTTCCGACTTCGATACTTTTGAAGAGTTATCGGATGGATTATCGATATCGACCTTCTCCTTTCCTATTCTCTTGCGTTTTTTCTTTTCACCGTCATTTCCGGCTCCGCTACGCTCCTTTGCCATGCGCTCTTTGCGCTTTTCTTCCTTAGATTTCTTCTTTGGACGTGTCTGCTGGTTGATTTCATCCAAATTGATTTTACCAATAATCTTAGGGGCAGAAATTGTTTCTACGACTGTAGCGATTTCCGTGCCGTCAGCACTGATTCTAACGCCTTTATTCTTGTCGTGCTTTTTGTGCTCTGCACGCTTATCGCCCGACTTGGATGGCTTTTCGTCAACTTTCTCCACTGGCTTTTCTACTTGTGTAGTTGTTTTCGGTTCTATTTTTATTTCTTCTTTTTTCTCTATCTTTTGCTCAACCTTCGCTTCAACCTTTTGCTCTTGTTGGGACGGCTTATTCTCAGACTTCGCCGCCTTCGGGGCGTCAAGGTCTATTTTTCCGATAATTTTTGGTGCAACAACTGGAGTTACAACAGTCTTTATCTCTTCCGGCTTTGACTCTGATACAGGCTTTGCCTTCTCTTTATGTCTCTCCGAGAGATACTTGTCGGATTTGACCTTCAAATCCTGATCGGTCTTAAACTCCTTAACGAGCATATCATATTGCTCGTCGGTAAGACGCATATTGAGGTTATTTTCCTCAACATCCTGATTTTTCTTCTGAAGGAATTCCACCAGCGTTGGAATACCAACATTTAAATCTTTTGCTGCTTTACTTATCTTTATTGCCATATTCTTGTGTAAGTAATTAAAAACTAACGGAATTAACCCTAACCTTTTTGGCTGTTCCTATTTTCAAGACAGACCGCCTTTTCCAACAAAAGCTACTACCGTAACTTTTGGGCTGATGCTAAAGATTAATCCTCAAATTCTGCACGGAGAACATCGAAGACGAAATTTACTGTATCTTCTTCGAGGTCTGCCTTGTCCATAATCTGCTCGCGTGGCGTGCTTAGTACGCTCTTGGCAGTTGTCAGGCCGATATTCTTCAACGCATCGATTACCCATCCGTCGATTTCATCGTTGAACTCGTCAAGATAGATATCATCACTATCATCTGTATAGCGGTAAACGTCGATTTGATAACCTGTAAGCATTGTTGCCAACTTGATATTCAAACCGCCCTTACCAATTGCAAGAGAAACTTCTTCCGGACGCAACATCACTTCTGCATATTTTTCCTCTTCATTGATTCTCATTGAAGATATTTTTGCAGGACTCAATGCTCGACGGATAAACAAGTCAATGTTTGATGTATAGTTGATAACGTCGATATTTTCGTTACGCAATTCTCTAACGATACCATGAATACGTGAACCCTTAACGCCCACGCATGCGCCTACCGGGTCTATACGGTCATCGTATGACTCAACGGCAATCTTTGCTCTTTCTCCTGGGATGCGGGCAATTGCCTTGATAACAATCAAACCATCGTGGATTTCAGGAACTTCCAACTCAAACAAGCGACGCAAAAATTCCGGACTTGTACGGGAAATGATTACCTTCGGATTATTATTGGTATTCTGAACTTCCTTGATAACAGCCTTAACAGAGTCTCCTTTATGATAGCGGTCAGATGGAATCTGCTCTTCCTTAGGCAATATCAAGTCATTATGATCCTCATCAAGAACGAGCACCTCACGCTTCCACACCTGGTAGATTTCGCCAGACACCAATTCGCCTTCCATTGCCTTAAACTTGTTATAAACGGCATCTTTCTGAAGGTCAAGAATTTTTGACGCAAGGGTTTGACGCAATGTCAAGATTGCACGACGACCGAACTTCGCAAAAACGATTTCCTTTGTCACCTCTTCTCCTATCTGACATTCAGCATCTATAGCACGAGCTTCTGTCAATCCGATTTGCATGCTCGGATTTTCAACTTCGCCATCAGCTACAACCTCAAGGTTTTGATAAATCTCACAGTCGCCCTTGTCCGGATTCATAATAACCACAAAGTTCTCATCTGAACCGAACATTTTAGCCAGTACATTGCGGAACGATTCCTCAAGTACACTAATCATAGTTGTCTTGTCAATGTTTTTCAGATCTTTAAATTCTGCGAAACTGTCAACCATGCTTATGGGTTCCTCTTTCTTTGCCATTTTGCTAAAACTCTATTAAGTATTTTGTATATTTTATTTCCTCGTATTTAAAAACATTGTCTTCTGCAACGATAACCGGACGCTTTGCCCCTTCTGGCTTAACCTTCTTACTGATTGCAACAACAAAGCCTTCATCATCACAACCGCGCAACTCGCCTTTCAACTTCTTGCCGTCCTTTGTAAGAATCTCAACATCTTTGCCAATGTACTTTGCATATTGTCTCGGCATGGTCAACGGAGTTGTCAGCCCTACTGAACCTATTTCAAGTTCATAGTCCTCAACATCCCTGTCAAATTCCGCCTCTACCGCACGAGTCAGCCTGACGCACTCGTCAATATCAACTATTGTATCGCTGTCGATTTCCACAACAATCCTGTTGCTCTTATCTACAGAAACGCCTACTACGAACAGGTCCGTTCCTTCTATCGCTTTTTCAAGCACCGCTTTAACGGCTTCTTTTTCTATCATATCCTCCTAATTACATAAACAAAGGAGAAGACTGCCGCCTCCTCCTATTCCATTCCACCACAAAGGTACTAATTATTAACGAGATATGCAAATTATACCGCTAATACAATTCATCTTTGTTTAAATAATAAACTTAATTAACAATTCCACCGAATATATATCAATTATTAACATCTATTAACCCACAACAGAAAAACTCTCCTTTAGTCGTTTTTATAACTTCCCTTGACCGCTTGTTCGAGTTCTTCATCAGGAACTTCTTTAGAAAAAATATAAAAGACTTTGGTATCTGTCAAACCACCTGCTCCTTCGGTTACAGACTTTGTATCAACAAATTCCCAACCTTGCAATGACATATAATTCAATGCCCCGACCAACGAATTAAACTTTAAATCCTTGCCGTCTTTGCTAGTCAATGGTTGATGCTTCTTACTTGAGCCATCATCAAGTTTTATAGAATTTCTATGAAATTCCATCTCTACAAATAACCTTTTCGCCTGAACGCCAACACAAGCAAAAAGAACAATCATAATGGATAAAAATAATTTTTTCATAAACGGTTCATTTTCTCATATAAGTATAAATAGCCTGTTATATGCAAAGATAGCAAATGGCAATGGCCGAGACAATAAATATTCGTAGTTTTTCAAGCCCACTATATCAAATCGCCAAATTGCTTATCAAAAATGCGTACCACATTTTTGATAAGCAATCATCAGAATAGCAATTTTACGTTAAAAAAGCATTGAAAATCTGATTATTTGCCATTAATTGGACAAAAATAACTAACTTTGTAAGTTGAAGTAATCAGACCATTTCTGATTACAAAAATTGTCAAGATAATAACAGTTATACACTATGAATATACTTGAACTAAGCGAACAAGAGATTGTCAGACGTAATAGTTTGTCTGAACTAAGAAAGATGGGCATCGAGCCATATCCAGCAGCAGAATTTGTTGTTACAGGCCACACTAAGGAAATCAAGGAAAATTTCCGCGATGAAGATGCCGAAATGAGAGAAGTAAGCATTGCCGGACGTATTATGAGCCGACGCATTATGGGTAAGGCTTCTTTCATGGAATTGCAAGATGCTGAAGGCAGAATCCAAGTCTATATCAGCCGCGACGACATCTGCCCGGATGAGAACAAGGATATCTACAACATCTTCTTCAAAAAACTTCTTGATATCGGCGACTTCGTGGGTATTGAAGGTTTTGTGTTCAGAACTCAGATGGGTGAGATTACTGTTCACGCAAAGACTATCAAGATGCTTAGCAAATCTCTCCGCCCACTGCCTATCGTAAAGGTTAAGGACGGCGTTACATACGATGCTTTTGAAGACCCGGAACTCCGTTACCGCCAAAGATATGTTGACCTTGTCGTTAACGAAGGTGTCAAAGATATCTTCATCAAGAGAACAAAGGTTTACAATTCTATGCGTGAATACTTTAACGGTCACGGCTATATGGAAGTGGAAACTCCTATCCTTCAATCTATCCCTGGAGGTGCTGCTGCAAGACCGTTTATCACTCACCACAACGCTCTTGACATTCCTTTGTACTTGCGTATCGCTAACGAACTTTACTTGAAGAGACTTATCGTCGGCGGTTTTGAAGGCGTTTATGAGTTTTCTAAAAACTTCCGTAACGAAGGTATGGACAGAACCCACAACCCTGAATTCACTTGTATGGAAATCTACGTTTCTTACAAGGACTACAACTGGATGATGAACTTCACCGAAAAAATGATCGAGAAAATATGTCTTGACGTTAACGGCACAACTGAAGTTAAGGTTGGCGACAACGTTATCAACTTTAAGGCTCCTTTCCGCCGCGTGACAATGATTGACTCTATCAAGGAATTTACCGGCATCGACATCACCGGAATGGGCGAAGAACAACTTCGCGACGTATGTAAGCAAATAGGCGTAGAGGTTGACGAAACTATGGGTAAAGGTAAACTCATCGATGAAATCTTCGGCGAAAAGTGCGAAGGAAACTATATCCAACCAACTTTCATCATCGACTACCCTATCGAAATGTCTCCACTTACTAAGCGTCACCGCAACAATCCTGAATTGACAGAGCGATTCGAGTTGATGGTGAACGGTAAGGAACTTTGTAACGCATACTCTGAGCTTAACGACCCAATCGACCAATACGAACGCTTCGTTGAGCAAATGAAACTGAGTGAAAAGGGCGACGACGAAGCAATGATTATCGACAAGGACTTTATCCGCGCTCTCGAATACGGTATGCCTCCAACATCCGGTATGGGTATCGGTATGGACCGTCTCGTTATGCTTATGACAGGTCAGACAACAATCCAAGAAGTTTTATTCTTCCCGCAAATGCGTCCTGAAAAGGTTGTTAAGCGCGACAAGGAAGAGGCTTACACTGCTATCGGCGTGCCTGCTGAATGGGTTCCGGCTATACAAAAACTCGGCTACCTAACTGTTGACAGCATGAAGGACGCTAAGCCTGGAAAAATGCAACAGGAACTTTGCGGACTTAACAAAAAGTTCAAACTCGAACTAACAAATCCGACTCTTGAGCAAGTCACTGAATGGGTGGCTAAGGCACAAGCATAAAACCGACAGGTTTAATAACACAAAAGCCGTTAGACCACTCAAGAAACAAATGGGTCTAACGGTTTTTCTTTATACTAAGAAACATTGCTCTGCGGGCGATTACGGGAATCGCCCCTACAAGGATTTGATTTACAGTATATTTGCTGTAGGGACGCTTCTCGCAAGCGTCCGAAATAAAACAGATTAAAATATTTTAGTAACCAAGACTTTTTATATGGAATTTCCAGGAAAAATCGCTGTTATGGGCGGTGGCAGTTGGGCTACTGCTCTCGCAAAACTATTACTTCAAAATCAGGACACTATTATGTGGTATATGCGGAGAGATGACCGCATTGCGGACTTTATCAAGGACAAGCACAACCCGACGTACCTTTCCGACATTATGTTTGATGTTGAAAGAATCGAATTTTCATCTGACATCAACAAGGTATGCACCGAAGCCGACACACTACTATTAGCAATGCCTTCACCTTATGTCAAAGAGCATCTCAAAAAGATTTCTGTTGACATCAGCGACAAATACATAGTAACAGCAATAAAAGGTATTGTCCCCGACGAAAATGCCATTGTGACACGCTATATGGCGGATTTCTACGGCGTAAAACCAGAAAAGGAGATAGTTATCGGTGGACCTTGCCACGCGGAAGAGGTGGCACTGGGAAGGCAAAGTTATCTCACAATCGGTTGTTCAGAAATTGAAACGGCAAAGACCTTTGCAAACTGCCTTAAAGGCAAGAAACTCAGGACAGTAGTTTCTACCGACACCGACGGTATCGAATACGGAGCAGTCCTGAAAAACGTATATGCAATTGGTGCAGGAATCATCTACGGTCTGAAGAACGGCGACAATTTCCTTGCCATGTTCGTTTCCAACGCAATCCGCGAAATGGATAATTTCTTGCAAAAGGTTTGCGGAGGCAGCAGAAACATCTGCGATTCGGTATATCTTGGAGACCTTCTCGTCACTTCATACTCCAAATTCAGCCGTAACCATAACTTCGGCGCATACATAGGCAGAGGGTACTCCGTTAAAGCCGCTATGATGGAAATGGAGATGGTTGCGGAGGGTTATTACGGAACAAAGTGCATACACGAAATAAATAAACACTACGGCGTTGACATGCCAATTCTCGAATGTGTATATAACATTCTCTACAATAAGGAACAGGCACAAAAAACAATCAAAGAATTGTCAAAACATTTAAAATAGAAAAATCACATACATTTTATTTACAGCATATTAACTGTAGGGACATTTAAAAAAATGTCCGCGATCCGTGCCGTCATGCATACACCATTGCCCAAGGCGGACAAAACACATTTCGTCTCTACAAATATTTGATTTACAATAAATTAAACATATCCACTATAAGGACACTCTGCAGAGTGTCTGCAATTTCAAAATCAAAACAACTCCCGGTCTGAAAGTCCAATGGTTCATCAGCCTGGGGTAGCGCCACAGGTATGCAACACACCAACAAAAGCGCTCTGTAGGAGCAAGGGGTATATCCTGCTCTTTCAGAGCGCTGAATTCTTTTTCATTCCAGCCTATGGCGCTGCCATAGGCTGGAAATTGATTTCCCCTTCAGGGAAAAGTTTGCGCTGTTCCCGCACGGGTGCACGATTGCGAAAATCGGGATTCTCAAGGGCATAAAAAAAGGCTTCCGAATGGAAGCCTTTTTTATTGTTATGTTGTGATTGATTATCTTACAACAACTTTAGCAACTGTTTGTTCGCCAGCAACTGTAGCCTTAACAACATAAACACCAGCAGCAGGAGCAACAACTTCTGTAGCGTTGTTTGCTTGAGCAACCTTCTGACCAGCGATGTTGTAAACTTCGATTGCTTCAGCAACTTCAGAAACAGCGATTACATCACCGTTAACTGTGATTTGTGCGTTAGCAACAACGTTTTCTGCTACACCACCTTGTGGGTTGTAACCTTCTTCAGCAATGCGGTAAACAGCAAGACCGTTGAAGCACTTGAATGTTACAAGAAGAGTTGCGCTCTTGCCAGCAGCATCTTCAGGAAGTTGAACACCTTGGATGCAGTGTACACGTGTACCACCATCAGATGTAGTAGAGAAACCGTCAGCAGGAACAGTCCAAAGGTGTTCCATAGAAGAGAATGTATAGTCACCATCAACAGCAGTAATGATTACTTGAGCACTACCAGCACTTGGATATTGACCTTCTGAATAACCGATGATGTTTTGAGCGCCACAAGACAATTCAGCGATACCGTTTGTACCAGCACCATTTGGAGCAGGAACTGTACCTGTTGTTGTACCTGTTTCCTTATCTGTTACAATAAGATCAGCTTCACCAAGATTACCAACCATCGCACCGTCAGAGCCATAAAGAGCTGGGAATGTAGTAAAACCATCGATATAGAACATACCAAGATCACCAGTACCGTCTTTTACGTGTTTAGCAACTGAACCATAGTTGAAGATAGTTTGGTCAGCAGGATAAGTTCCAGTTACTTGTTGGTAAGGCATACCAGTGAAAGCGCCTTCCCATTCTGTAGAACCTTGAGGCATTGTCCAACCAAAAACAACAATATCATTAGTAGATGCAGCAGCGATAACTGTACAAGATGATTCAACACCTGTCAAGTCACCCTTAACATCACAGTAGTCGATACGACCAATACCACCCAAAAAGTCCATTGTATTAGTACCAACCAATGTCAAATCACCAGTTTCAGTATTTACAAGATACACTTGGAATGCACCATCACCTGCAGAGTTAGCGTTGAAAGGTGCAATATAAAGATGACCATAATCGTCAAGACCAACTTGGTTAGCGCAAAGAGTACCAACATATGCTTCGCCGTTAAGTTTCAAAGCAAGAGGTTCCATAAGTGCACCAGTTTCAAGGTCGAATCTTTCAAGAGTTGTTTGACCTTCAGCCATAGAAAGACCAACATAAACCACTTTACCGTCAGTAGCAGCAGTACGAGCACTTTTGTTAGCGATAGCCAATTTTTCATAGTCTGCAGCATTGTGAGTACGGTCGATTGTCCAAAGGTTTGTGATAGTCAAGCCTTTCTTTGCTTCGTAAGTTTGACCGTCTGTAACAGCAAATGCTGTAGAAGCAGCCAAAAGCAAAGATGCAGAAAGTAATAATTTCTTCATAATTAATAGTTTTAAGTTATTTATTTAGGTTTTTAGTTTTCATGTTTGGCAGGCTTAGCCTACTTTCACACCGCTAAGGTAGAGAGAATAAATTAATAATGCAAGAAATAGAATAAAAAAAAAGTAAAAAACATATAAAATTGGAAAAACAAAAAAATAGGAAACAATTTATTCCCCAGTTATTTCCGAATGACGGACAAATACATTTCGTCCCCACAGACATTTTATTTACAACAAATTAAATACGTCCACTGTAGGGACACTCTGCAGAGTGTCCGCGATTTCAAAATCAAACCAATTCGCGGGCTGAAAGCCCTATGGTTTATCAGCCTGGGGCAGCGCCCCAGGTATGCAACACACCAACAAAAGCGCTCTGTAGGAGCAAGGGGTATATCCTGCTCTTTCAGAGCGCTAAATTCTTTTTCATTCTTACCTATGGCGCTACCATAGGCTGGAAATCGATTTCCCCTTCAGGGAAAAATTTGTATTTTATTCGTGCATGGCGGACAAAATGCATTTCGTTCCTACAGTCATTTGATTTACAACAAATTAAACACATTCACTGTAGAGACACTCTGCAGAGTGTCAGCTATCCGTGCTGTTAAAACAAATAATTCTTGTTTGAAAAATTGATTGGTAATAACTTACTTTATCTCCTCAAACTCAACATCGGAAATTTGAGACTCAGCCTTTACATTATTATATTGTTCTTTTCTCGGCTCCTCCGCTACTGTCTCGTCTTCTACGACATCTTCAAACTTGACATATTCCCCCATATCTTTAGTATATACCTTTTTTGACTGGGGCTGCTGTGCCTGCTGTTGCTGTTGACCGCCAAAACCTGCATTATTCATTGTTTTCTTAAAATTTCTCTTGACTTTATTAGCCATAAAGAGCACTCTTCCAACAGTGAAAATAACAATGAATATTATGGCCAGAACTACAAGACCTCCTATTTGTAATATAAACACTTCTTTCTAAATTAGATTACACATTATATAAACAATAGTAAAAGACTATTGTTCATTCTTCGCTGCAAAAAGCGACATTAGAATATATAGGATAATGGC
>Jenna_p2__coassemble_2941_pt1 | contig 8244 bp, 8 predicted proteins | sample Jenna_p2__metabat2_low_PE_008 | metagenome-assembled genome bin Jenna_p2
AGAGAAAATAGACTACTTTATTGAGTTTTTTAGGTTAAATGCACGCAAATCCTTAGAGTTGCATATTGCAAAAACAATTCCTCTTTTTGGAAGTACAAAATTAGGTGGAGAACCCGAAGTCCCTAATGATTTCATTTGGCCGGTAGATGAAACAAATCAACCGCTTTCTTTTCTATTACAGTTAGAATGTTCGGCCGTTGCGGCGTATGGAATAGAAGCGGAATTTCCTAAAACTGGTTATATGTATTTTTTCCAAGAGTTAAGCGATCGCTATTGGGAAGGAGAGGGGAATAGTGTTCGAGTTATATATATTAATGTAACAAAAGAGCTGTTGCATAAGGAGGCATTTCCAGATAAATTAGCAGATGAATATCGTTTGCCAGAGCTTAACTTGTCATTCAAAGAGCAAATAACATATCCGAAAGTGGAGGATATAAGTGGTCCTGTGATGGATTTTATTGATGAAAATCTTAACGAATTTTTCTATGCTTCTGATTTAATAGATGCATACGAAGATACTGGTGCCGTTGCGAGGATATTTGGATATGCTCATTTGTTGCAAGACCATATAGTAGATGATGTAGATGCAAATGTCCTATTGCTTCAAGTAAATTCAATTTACTCTGAGTCCGCTGTTGAATTGATGTATGGAGATTGTGGAAGTGCATATTTCTATGTATCTCGTAAGGATTTTACCAATAAGCAATTTGATAATTTGACGTTTCAAATACAAGGATATTAGAATAGAAGAATGGTCTTGAATTAATAGCGTAATATAATAAACAAAATGAGTTTTTGGATATTAACACAATATGTTAGCGTATTGCTTACAGCAATTTGTTTTATAGGCTTAGGAGTGAACGCTTCAGACTTTGGATGGGTTGTAGCCTTCTTGTTTTGGCTATTTATCCCCGCAAATATTATTACTTGTATATCATTTTTCTGGTCGTTAAATTGCAGAACCAAGCATAAAAAGAAATTGCTGGTTTTGAATATAATAAACATACTTTTAGTGCTGTTTTGGTGGTTCAATCCTGCGAACAAATGTGATGCTGAAATAATGGAGCAGCATTACATAAAATATGGCGACAGAATGAAGCAAATTTATGAGGGACTCAATAATAAATTGAATTCCGACTGCTCTGTGAGTATTGAATTTGAAAATGGAAATGTTTCAATGTTCCATTTCAAAGACGGGATTGAAGAATTGGAGTCAAATTGGGATCCGAGTGAGGAAAAGATAGATTCTTTGCTATGCGAAAGTGGTCTGGATAGATGTTCTCTCAAACGTCTGGAACAAAACTTGGAGGAAATAGGATGTATCTCTATTTCAGTTCAGCCAGATTCTGTAGGGGCATACAGTATCGGCTTTCGCCGTATAGGCATGGGTATGTACTATTATCAGATATATAATAAACCTCTATCTATTGAAGACCAAGAAGAAATCAGAGAGTCGGATGCTTCTATCCTTTATTCTCCCACAGTTGCATTTAAATATGCAGGAGGTGCAATCGGCAATCAGGTTTTTATAGGAAAAGAGGATTATTTGAAAAAGAAATATAATTAGTATGCTAAGATATGCCGGATTCAGGAATAAGTGTGGCATATTTGTTACATAGGGATTAAGAGTGTTAATATGGTAACGTCGTTTTAAGCATACGGTGTAATTCAACAACAATTCAATACTGAAACTTATACAGTTAAAAAAAGACAGTAAAATATCGCGGTTTTGACATAAAATGATTATCTTTGTATGATATAATATAAGGATGAACCTTGTGGTTTTAGTCCAAAATATGATAAGATAATAATAAAAACAGATATATATGAAATTTTCAGTTTCAAGTAAGGTCATGTTGGCTCATTTGTCAGCAGTTAGTAAAGTCGTATCAACAAAGTCAAACATTGCAATATTGTCAAATTTCCTGTTTGTAGTCAAAGATGGCAAATTGATTGTTACAGGAACAGATAAAGAAAGTACAATTGTAGCGAATGTCCCAGTAGAAGATGTTGAAGGAGAACTTTCATTCGCTATCAGCGTGAAAAAGCTGCTTGATCTTTTTAAGGAAATGCAAGAACAAGGTGTTACTTTCGAGTTGGATGAAATACATTTGAAACATCAATCAGATGCCTTAACGGAGAATTTAAATTTGCCGGACTTGACGGTGCAGAATTTCCAGAAAGAGAGGCTCATGAAGAAGAGCTGTTTTCAATGACAATTCCAGCGTCGGAAATACCAAGGAGTCTTGATAAAACTATCTTTGCTGCAGGAACAGACCCAATGCGTCCTGTAATGATGGGTATTCTTTGGGATATTAAAGAAGATAGCATCGTTTTTGTTTCATCTGACACGCATAAACTTGCCAGATATATAAATAAATCAGTTAAACCAAATATTCAGGGTTCTTTTATTTTGCCAGTTAAAATAGCTGCGGTATTGACAAGCATTTTAGAAAAACAGGAGCAAGATGTTGTGGTTTCATTCGATTCTAAAAGTGTAATGTTTGAAGCTGGTGATTATTTGTTAGAATGTCGTTTTATTAATGGAAAATATCCTAATTATAACGCTGTTATTCCTCAAAATAACCCGTACGAGATTACGGTAGATAAAAATGCTCTACTCAATGTTGTTAAGAGAGTCTCTATTTTTGCAACTGATGGAGGCTTGATTCAGATGAATATATCTAATAATCAACTCCTTCTAAAGGCCACAGATCCAGAAATGCTCTCAAATGCAGAAGAACGGTTGGCTTGCGAATATCAAGGTGAAGACTTGTCTATAGGATTCCATAAAGACAGACTTATTGAGGTGCTTAATAGTTTTAATGTTGATAATATTATCATTAAAATATCAGACCCTGCTCGCCCAGGACTGTTCTTGCCAGTTGAGCAAAAAGAAGATGAAGATTGGGTGGTTTTAGTTATGCCAATGATGATACCAAACGTATAGTCTATGGAACTGAATTTGAAAAATCCGTTGATTTTTTTTGACCTTGAAACAACTGGCGTAAATATTTCAAAAGATAGAATTGTTGAAATTTCACTAATTAAAGTGATGCCGAGTGGTCAAGAAATTGAAAAAACATTGCGAATTAATCCAGAAATGCCTATTCCTGCAGAAGCAACAGCTGTTCATCATATTACTGATGAAGATGTTAAGAATGCTCCAACGTTTAAACAGGTAGCTAAAGAACTTGGCAAATTTTTTGAAGGGTGTGATATAGCAGGCTTCAATAGTAACAAGTTTGATATCCCATTGCTTATGGAGGAATTTCTTAGAGCGGATGTTAATGTTGACTTGTCAAGGCATCGCTTTATTGATGTGCAGACTATTTTTCACAAGATGGAACAGCGGACACTTGTCGCTGCATATAAATTCTATTGTGGAAAGAATCTTGAGGATGCTCATTCTGCAAATGCTGATACAAAAGCAACTTATGAAGTGCTGAAAGCACAATTGGATAGGTATCCAGAATTAAAAAATGACGTTGAGTTTTTATCCACGTTTTCTACACATAATAGAAATGTAGATTTGGCGGGACGTATTATTTATAACGATCAGAAAGTGCCTGTTTTTAATTTTGGCAAATATAAGGGCGTTTCAGTTGAAGAAGTATTGCGTAAAGATATGGGCTACTTTGGTTGGATGATGAATGGAGATTTTCCGCTTAATACGAAACAGGTTCTAACAAATATAAAGTTAAATATGCGTTAATATGCTAAAAGGAAAGCATATAATATTGGGAATATCTGGAGGTATTGCTGCCTATAAAAGCGTTTCTCTCTTGCGTTTGTTTGTGAAGGCTGGGGCAGAAGTGCAGGTTGTTATTACACCTTCAGGTAAGGAGTTTATAACTCCCGTTACATTATCCGCACTTAGTGGCAAGCCTGTTATAAGTGAGTTCTTTACTGCTAATACAGGTTCTTGGAATAGCCATGTTGATTTGGGCTTATGGGCAGATGCAATGGTTATTGCTCCAGCAACAGCTTCAACAATTGCCAAAATGGCTAATGGCGTTGCTGACAATATGCTAATTACAACATATCTTTCTGCTAAAGCACAAGTTTTTGTTGCACCTGCTATGGATTTGGATATGTTTGCCCATCCGTCAACCCAACATAATATTGAACTTTTAAAAAGTTATGGTAATATAATAGTTGATTCACCAGAGGGAGAACTGGCAAGCCATTTGATAGGAAAAGGAAGAATGGAAGAACCTGAAGGTATTTTTGCAGCTGTTGAGAATTTCTTTGCGCAAAAAGAAGATTTAAAAGGAAAGAAAGTAATGATTACAGCAGGTCCGACATACGAAAAAATAGATCCTGTGAGGTTTATTGGAAATTACTCTTCCGGAAAAATGGGCTATGCTATTGCTGAAGAGTGCGCTAATAGAGGTGCTCAAGTAACGCTCATTAGCGGACCAGTTTCAATCAATTGTGGTCATAATGGTGTTGATCTTATTAGAGTGGAGTCGGCAGAAGAAATGTATAAGGTCTCAGTCCAGAAATTTACTAAATCTGATGTAGCAATATTATCGGCTGCTGTGGCTGATTATGCCCCTGTTGAAATTGCTACCTCTAAGATAAAAAGAGAAAAGCAGGATATACCTGTAATTCACCTTAAAAAGAATCCTGATATTGCCGCTTCTTTGGGTCAGACTAAAAGTAAAGGACAATTACTTGTTGGTTTTGCACTTGAGACTGACAATGAGATCCAAAATGCAATTGATAAAATCAAAAGGAAGAATCTCGATTTCATAGTACTAAATTCCTTGGCAGATAAGAACGCAGGTTTTGGAGTTGACACAAATAAGGTTACGATAATAGATCGTGATAATTCTTTGTCAAATTATGAATTGAAAACAAAAAAAGAAGTTGCAAAAGATATAGTAAATTATCTTGTTGCTAAACTTCAAAAATAGTTCTATGAAATTTCTAAAATTAATATTAGTCTTGTGTGCTCTACTCCCTTTTAGGATTGTAGGGCAAGAGTTGAATTGCTCGGTTGAAATCAATACTGACAAGATTTCTGGCACCGACAAACAAATCTTTACAACTTTAAAGAATGCCATTACCGAGTATATGAATGAGCGTCAGTGGGGTAATTCAAAGTTCCTTACAAATGAAAGAATAGAGTGCAAATTGTTCTTTACAATTGGCTCCTTTGATGGAACGACTATGGCTGGCGATTTGCAAGTTCAGTCACTTAGACCTGTATATAATAGTTCATATACAACAACTCTTATTAATTTTAGAGATACAAATATTGAATTTCAGTATCAAGAGAATGAACCGTTAGTCTTTTCAGAAACATCTATGGAAGGAAATCTTACGGCGATTTTGAATTTTTATGCTTATATGATTCTTGCCATTGATTTCGACAGTTTTTCTCCTAATGGTGGCGATTATTATTACGAAAAGGCTGCGAATATAGTCAATATGGGACAAAGTTCTGGCGAAAAGGGCTGGAAAGCATTTGAAGACAACAAAAATAGAAGCGCAGTGTTGTCTGCATATATGGATAAATCGACAAGCGGAATTAGAACTCTGCTCTATAATTACCATAGAAAAGGGCTTGATGAAATGGTTTTAAGCCCAGATAAAGGAAGAATGGTGATTACACAGTCTCTTGAAATTATTGCACAAATTCATGAAATAGCACCAATGTCTGTTGCATTGTCTATGTTCAAGGATGCAAAACTTGATGAACTTGTAAACGTATATTCTAAGTCTAATATGACAGAGAAAAACAATGTATACGAACTTCTTTACAAGTTATATCCTACAGAAACAGATAGATTGAACCGTATTAAACAAGAGCAGAATTAGTTATGCTGAAATTATTACGAATCTCAAATTATGCCCTTATTGATTTCCTTGAAATTAATCTTGAAGAGGGATTAACGATAATAACAGGTGAGACAGGTGCTGGTAAGTCTATTATCATGGGTGCTTTATCATTACTTCTTGGACAGAGATTTGATGCTAAAATTATAAGAAATAATGAAAAAAAGTCGGTGATTGAAGCTTGCTTTAGGGTAACTGGTTATAATCTTGAAAACATTTTTGCCTCGAATGATATAGATGATTTGGGAGAAGAGTGCATTTTGAGACGAGAAATACTACCCAATGGCAGAACAAGGGCATTTGTAAATGATACACCCGTAACTTTGGTTACTCTTGAAGCAATAGCATTAAGTCTTGTCGATATCCATTCACAGCATAGTAATGCATTGTTACTTAAACCAGAATATAGATTGCAAATTTTGGACAGTCTTGCGGATAACGAACATTTAAGGAAGGAATACAAGTCAATTTATTCTGAATACTGTAATGTCAGAAAGCATTTGCAAGAGGAAAAAGAGAGGATTGAAAAGAATAGAGATAATGAGGAATATTTTAAATTCCAATTGTCACAAATAAAGCCGCTTAAATTAAAGGATGGAGAACAGGAAAATCTTGAACAAAGCTATAAGGTTTTGTCAAATGTTGCAGAAATTAAGGAGAAAATATATTTGGCAACAGAATGGATTGGCAATGGAACTTCTTCTGTGTTAACAAAACTCCAAAAGACGCTAACGTCATTGGAGAGCATTCGAGAAATGTTTGATGCGTCAGGTCAGATTATTGAACGCATAGAGCCAATTTTAATTGAATTGCAAGACATTTATGATACCTTAAACGGTGAAGTTGAAAATCTTACAGACAGCCCTGCCGAGTTGGCAGAAATAGAGACACGTCTAAATATGATTTATGCACTTCAACAAAAGCATCATGTTGGAACCGTTGCCGAATTGATTGAAATACAGAGGGACTTGGAAAAATCATTGTCGGAGATTCAAAATTCAGATGAGGAATTGACAAGACTTGAAGCAAAGTTGAAGGACTTGGAGAAATCTTTGTCAGAAACAGCTGATAATCTTTCTAAATCAAGAATGGAAGCGGCAAGTGTCTTTGAGAAAGAACTGATAGAAGTAGCCGTTCCTTTAGGATTGAAGAACTTGCAGTTTAAGGTGGATAGGAAAAAGATAGAGTATAATTCTTTAGGTAATGACTCTGTTACTTTCTCTGTCGGATTTAATAAAAATCAGCAACTTATGCCAGTTGAAAAAACTGCCTCTGGAGGTGAATTGTCTCGCTTAATGCTTTCAATTAAATATATTATAGCAAAATCAATGCAGTTGCCATCAATTATTTTTGATGAGATTGATACCGGAGTATCTGGCGAGATTGCTAATAAGATTGGTGAAATGATGAACAAAATCTCTAAGCAGATTCAGGTAATAACAATAACTCACCTTCCACAGGTTGCAGCATTGGGAGATTGCCATTTTAAGGTATATAAAAAGGATAATGATAATACAACAATAACAAATATTAAGCAGTTGGATGATAATGATAGGATATTGGAAATAGCAGGAATGCTAAGTGGTGCTACTATCAATGATGCTGCTATAGAAAATGCTAAGTCTCTGTTAAAATTATAAAACGATGTTACAGTCTAATGAATATATTTTTGGCATAAGAGCCGTTATTGAAGCCATTGCTTCAGGTAAAGAGATTGACAGAATCTTGATTAAGAAAGATTTGTCAGGAGAACTTTCTGCTGAACTTTTTCAGATTATAAAGGAATATAAGGTTTTGACGCAACGTGTGCCTATTGAAAAGTTGAATAGGATTACGCGTAAGAATCACCAAGGAGTAATTGCAATATTTTCACCGGTTAGTTATGAAAATATCGACAATCTTGTACCAACACTTTATGAGTCAGGCAAAACTCCGTTCATAGTAGTTCTTGATGGAATAACAGATGTGCGTAACTTTGGTGCAATTGCAAGGACATGCGAATGTGCAGGTGTGGATGCTATAGTTATTCCTGAAAGGGGTAGCGTTTCTATTAATGCAGATGCAGTAAAAACTTCTGCTGGTGCATTGCTGCATATTCCGGTTGCAAGAGTGAGAAACCTAAACGAAACAATTAAGCAATTGAAAAATTCAGGAATGTCGATTGTTGGAGTTACCGAAAAGGGAAGCTCTGATTATACTAAGGCGAATTTGCAATTACCAACCGCTTTAATTATGGGAGCGGAGGATACTGGAATCTCGGCAGAAAATCTTAGAGAATGTGATTTCTTCGCGGCAATTCCGATGTATGGTAAAATAAATTCATTGAATGTTTCTGTAGCCGCAGGTATAATGATTTATGAGGTTATTCGTCAACGCAATTCGGATATCCTATAGATT
>Jenna_p2__coassemble_4349_pt1 | contig 5392 bp, 4 predicted proteins | sample Jenna_p2__metabat2_low_PE_008 | metagenome-assembled genome bin Jenna_p2
TTCTCTATTGTCATTACCCACTGCTTGTGTGAGAATACTAGGAAAGTCAAAACTACCCCCCGAAAGTTTTTTGTCTAACTTTCGGGGGGTATTCTGAACTGCGCCCTCTAATGTTGAGTCTATGCACTATCTTTATTTACCACCTATAACTCGTGGAAAATCCTCCCATTTTTGTGAATCAGAATAATATATCTTAGATTCACCAACCCCATTACTGAAAGACAAGGTATAGTGGACGGAATCTATTCGTTGATAATAATAAGGAGGGTTGCTCTCGTCTATGATGGTAATTCCAATATCTGTTAGAGACATAGGAACAGTCCCGACAGAATCCCGATAAGAGTCTATCTGTTCTACTATAGCATTTCCGCTATCAATCATTTTAGATTCATAGTTACAACTGCATAGCAGCAATAGAATGCTTAACATGAACAAAGTAATTTTCATATTCAAGGATTTTGTTTTGTGTAGACCGGTGTCGTAGTATGATTCGTGCGAGAAGGTGGCTGACGGTCACTTACTTCAGGCATTATGTCATAATTGGGAGCTTTTGTTGGATCTGTTGCACGAAGTACATTGTTAAGATAATCCCTTAATTGCTCGCCAAAAGACTGCTTGCTATTGGGATTAAAATAGTTTGCACCAAAATCGGCACCTAATTTATCCGTTGGTAAATCTTCATAGCTATAAGCAGAATGTTTGGCGAAAATTTTATCACCTCTTTCTTGCAGATAACCTTCTTGAACGGCTTCTCCAACAGGACTACTATTAGCTATCTTAAACAATTCAGAAGATAGGCCAAGCAAAGCCACGCCTCCTTTACTCTCCATATCCTGAATTAACCTTTGGGCATCTTGCTTTTCCATTTTATGCATATATGCACGACCTGCATAAAACATAAAATGTGACATATCAATCCAACCACCAACTTCAGTATATATATACCGATCTTTTTGGTTATTGAAAGGTGCAGTGGTTGCAGGAATTGGCTTAATACCATGATCGATCTTAATTTTAGATAATCGAATCATTGCATTATGTGCTGCCTGCCCTTTTAGAGTTCCCATTTTTGTAGATGTATTATTGAAAAAATCGATAAATCCATTAACGGTGCCTGCTTGAGATTTGACTGGCTCTAATCCTTCAATATCCTGATACTTAATAGGATTATTATAAGTATAACCATAAGAGGAAATATTGGGATATTTCTCCTCCATAGGGTCGGTTGACATCCATAGGCTGAGTCGTGGGTCATAATACCTCGCACCATAGTAATACAGTCCTGTCTCCTCGTCGAATTCCTTCGCATTGAAAAGATAAGGTGTATTCCAGATGCTGTTCCGCTCTTCAATGAACACTTCGCCGAACGGCACATACTCGATGTGCTGAACCACCTCACCGTCCAAATTGGTAATGTAGCTGCTGCTGCCCAAGTGGTCGGGATGGTAGTAGAACTGCAACTTCTCGTATGCATCCGGATCCTGGAAGTTGTTTTCCAGTGCCAGGGCACGGGCCTGCGCCGCTTCGGGAGAACCGTCGTCGCAGCAGAATTATCGTGCCAACGAGCGAAATGCAAACTTGTTTGCATATTTCCGAGTGCAGCCGATAATGCTAAAAGCAATCCCTGTCCGTCCACATAGTCGTTGTTGTCCGTTCCGTTGTTGTACGGCACCTCAAAGATAGTAAAAGGAGAGCGCAGAGGCAAATAAAAAACAAAGTTTTTTAATTTGACTATGCCGAACCGCATCCTATCTTATCAAAAGATAGTGAAAGATAAGTGCAGAGGAAATTAAGTTGTTCGTAAAGCAATCGCACGCCAACCCCAAGAATCCTTCTTTTGGTTATACGTAATTACTGCCTTTACACTTACATATTCTCCTGCTACGACATTGTCTTTTAGCAACGACTCATCAACAAATATATCTCCGACAAATCCAAAGTTCTTACCTTCTTTTATTTTGATATAGCCATCAATAGTTTTAAAGAACACACCTTCGTAAGGCAACAAATTATCAACCTTTCTCCAAGTCAACAATCTGGAAATCTTACAGTCGTTTTCTTTTTCAACCCGTGCTAATATGACATTATTTTCAAAAAATTTACCTTTTAACTTTTTAGTAGAAAAGAATCCCCTATTTCTCTCAGAATCAACAAAGTTACAAATATGCTTCTCTTTATTAACACGAGTTATCAAAATCGGCATTTCTGGTGTATCAATAAATAGAAATTCTTCAGACTCTCCAAGATGAGACTTGTAAAAGTCTAAATTTGAATCAGATGCAGTTGCCGCCTGATACCATTGCTGTTTCTTTATTTCGAGAGCCTCTTTTGGGGTGTTCCAGCCATTTTCTTCGTAAACTTTATGCAACAGGCGAATTTCGGTCCTTGCATTACCATCAAAGCCCAAAGTATGCATAACTTTCGCAGTCTTTATTCTAACCTTTCCAAGAAACTTTGGCTCTGCCTTACACGAAAGCGCACGACAATAGCATGATAATTTCAACTCATCATCGTCAATAGCATCACCAAGAACATCCCATACCCAGAAGTCATTACGTTTTTTCTTTACAAAAGGACGAATTGCCTGAATCGCATCTTCTTTCTTATCTATCATTAAAAGTAGTAAGGCTTTGTGATATAATGTATATTGATATTCCGGATGCTTTTCATTCAACTCATCAAGTTTATCTAAATGATTCTTAATTTTTTCATCATCAACCGCACCACTTATAAATAGTGCATTCAAGACTTTATAGTATGCGCTATATACTCGTTCTACTAAAGAAATAATGCTTTTACCGTCTTTAATTTGAATTTTCTTATAGTCCTCATCACTGAAGTTATCGAAACCGAACCAGTTCATAAAATCGTAAAAGCGAAGCCAAACAGCACCTTGTCTTCCCTTGACCTTTAGAAAAGAATCAGCAAGCATTGAATAATACTTATTAGGCTTTAAGAAACACAATTTTGGCAGAATTTCAACAATTCTATCAGCAATTCCGACCAATTTTTCAGGTTCAAATTTCATTGAATCAAAAAGCACATGCAAATCCCAAGCAAAACGATTTGCCATTGAATTTTCTCCAACTTCTTCCAGTTGCAAGTTGGCAAGTTCTTTCAGCAGGTCTATAAATCTATCGTATTCCTTATTTTTAGACGCAATTTCAGAAAGGGACTTCAAGCACCATGCCATACAAATTCTCGTACCCCTATCGTCTGGGGACTGATTCAAAAGAGCCTTACACTCCCTATATGCATCTTCCACATTCCCACTCTTACGCAATTGATTAATTTCTGGTATTGTCATATTATTGGTATTATAAAAATTTTCTTCTTAAAGCTTCAAGTTTTGAGTCATCTGAGCCCAATGAACTAACCAAACTCATGTGTGTATAATTTCCTTTGCCTGTATAAAACAAGGCAACTATCGCAAAGCCATCCGTCTTCAAATGGAAAACATCCTGATACTGCCCCTGCTTAATGTCAAGCAAAACGATATCAAGTTCCTCTAATATAGACTTTATATAGTCCACTAACTTTTCGGCAAAAGGTCGCTCAGGGCATACAAATGGCACTTTACCAGGGAAATAAGAATCATCAATAATTTTTTGACATAATTCTTGAAAATCTCCTGAACCACATTTCTGGACAACATCCTTATTGCTGTACCCCGTCAACTTATACCACAATACAAATATAGATGTTTCTTCGTTATTTGCAAAAGAAATCCGATGTTGATAATCTCTTGACCTGTCTTCAGTTACAGTAATACCATATTTTTCGCTCAATTCTGCAATTCTGGCAAAACGCGAATTGCGGAAGTCTGAATCTCCAGAATAAGTACTTATTTTCAAATCGGAAGATTTGGCAATATCGTCAACAACAAGTTTACTAATATAGTCAAAATCAGGAGAACGGTAAATCCATAGCCGCTTTCCTGCACGCGAGATTGCCGTATAAGCCCATCTAAAATAGTCCTCATTTGAGCATCCTCCATATCTGCACATATCAACAAAAGCATTCTCCCACTCTCCGCCTTGAGCCTTGTGGCACGTCATCGCATAACCATATTTACAAATCAAAGCGTTATAATATCTATCCTCTCGTAAACGATTTAGATAATTATTATAAATACGTAATTGCCCTTCCGTTAATTTCTTTTTTGAGCGCAAGGCAGACCTGATTTCAGGCATATTATTAGCAATTTCTGGAGGAAGTCTTTTTTCAAAATCAATAATCAATGCCCTGCTCAATATTCCACCTATCGAACCTGACGGATCATCAAGAAAATTATCTAAAAGAATAACATTTAATGAAGTAACTCCATTGTTACTTGCAAACTTGATTGTTACATTCCTAAATTGTAACTTAACTTTTTCAGTCTTACCGCCTTTAATCTTAACCGTAACACAGTGAGTATCAACCTGCGATGAGCATGATTCCACCTGAACTATATTGCCATTAAAAAGTTCAGTATCATAAGCATAATTGTTTCTCGCAATCATCAATAAATCCCCTACTCTTAAACGGTCAACATCTTCACCATAGTAATGCCTTCTAACAACAGTATTATAAAGCAGCGCCTGACGGTTACTATAAGTTATAATAGCAGACCGCACATTCGGCTTCGCTTCCGACGTATCAAAATAAGGCTTCAGCAAGTCAACATTTTCAGCAATGCAATCCTCTCCTTCTTCAAGTTTAAACTCTATGAAAGTTTTCGCCTCTATACTATCACGAATCTTTTTAGCATTTGCATAAATTGTACTTTTTCCAGACTGTCGCAACACTTCTTTAAGCATAACAACCGACACCTTGCAACCGAATTTTTCCGCAATATAATCTTCATCCATAGCAGGAGAAAAGTTCATACCAACAGGTGGTAGCTGTGCGTAGTCACCAACAAAAACAATTTTTCTATTTTCCGCAAAGGACATTAGATCTGAAAGCAAGCAACCAGAACCAAAAGAGAATGCTTCATTCTCCGAAAAGGCATCTGAAATCATCGACGACTCATCTATAATATAAACCATCCTTTGTGATGATTCATTTTTTCTCAATGTATATTTTGCAAATAATGCCTCTTCTGCATTAGAATCCGAAACGAGACCTGACAATTCATAAATTCCCCTGTGAATTGTCGTAGCCAATCTATTCGTCTTCGAGCCTATAATATAAGCAGCCCTACCCGTTGGTGCCATTAAAGCATACGGGCAGGACATACTATCTAATATTTTTAAAAACTCTGCCACCAAAGTTGTTTTACCCGTACCCGCGGCTCCTTTAAGCATTAAAACCTGAGTAGGACCTCCCATAAAGGATTTGAAAGCATCAACAGCCTCCAATTGCGAAGACGTCAGAGTTATCATGATATAAAAGTTTAAGTATTAAA
>Jenna_p2__coassemble_5106_pt1 | contig 4560 bp, 5 predicted proteins | sample Jenna_p2__metabat2_low_PE_008 | metagenome-assembled genome bin Jenna_p2
AATCTTGCCCATTGGCAGTTGTTATCTGTGCGGACCCTAATGTTAGCGACGTTTGGATTGAAGATGCTTCTGTTGCTGCTTTTATGATTCAACTACAGGCTGCAGACTTCGGTTTGGGCAGTTGCTGGGTGCAAGTACGCGACCGCTTTATGGAAAACGGAGACCCTTCTGAAGAGTATGTAAGAAACATACTCAACATTCCGGATCATATCCGCGTTCTTTGCATCGTCACTTTAGGATACAAGGATGAGGACCGCAAGCCTTATGATTTGTCTAAAAACAAATGGGAAAAAATTCATATCGGACAATGGTAAGCAAAGAGACAACAGTTTCAATTATCGGTTCTGGCAATGTTGCAACCCACCTTGCTCTTGCTTTGAAAGAGAAGGTGAATATTGTTCAAGTTTATAGCCACACCTTGAATAATGCCCGCTCTCTCGCTGCCAAAATTTCTGGAAAATGCTATTATTGCAACGATGTAAACGCCTTGCAAAAAACTGATATATTCATTGTTTCCATAAAAGACGACACCGTTATCAGTTTTTTAAATTCCGTTTCCGACGAGTTGCACAGTTCCATTTGGGCACACACCTCTGGCAGTGTTGGAATGGACGCTTTTGAAAACTTCGGCAACAAGTACGGCGTTTTCTACCCTCTCCAAACATTCTCAAAGAATGTTGATTTGGAAATAGAGGACGTTCCTTTTCTTATAGAAGGTTCTGACAGCGAGACGCAAAGCACATTGGTTGCTCTTGCCGAATCCATTTCTAAGACAGTCCTAACAGCAGACAGTGACACACGAGCTAAGATACATCTTGCAGCAGTCTTTGCATGCAATTTCTCCAACTATATGTACACTATCTCGGAGGACATATTAAAAAAATACGATATCCCCTTCTCTATCCTCATCCCTTTAATCAAGGAAACGGTTAGAAAGGCTTCAGTCGTCTCTCCAAAAGATGCACAGACAGGACCTGCAGCAAGAGGTGATATGAAAATCATCAACAAGCATATCGACCTATTGGACTCAGAACCTGAAAAGAACATATACAAAATGATTTCGAAAGAAATAATGAATAACAGAAAATAATATGAGTGGAATACTATATGATTTAACCAAGATAAAAGCATTTGCGTTCGATGTTGACGGAGTTCTTTCAGCGTCAACAATTCCTTTGCACCCATCAGGCGAGCCAATGCGAATGATAATATCAAAGACGGCTACGCAATCCAGCTGGCTGTAAAGTTAGGCTATGACGTTGCCATCATTACTGGCGGCAATACCGAATCGGTAAGGAAACGCTTTGAAGGGCTTGGCGTTAAAGACCTTTATCTTGGAGCAAAAGTCAAACTGCCGATTTTTCACGAATGGCTTGAAAAGCGTGGCTTGCAGAAAGAAGAAGTTATTTTTATGGGCGATGACATTCCTGACTATGAAATAATGAAAGAGGTTGGTTTGCCAATATGCCCTAACGACGCATGTACGGAAATACGAAAGATTTCCAAATACATCTCCCCTTTTGACGGTGGAAGAGGCTGTGCAAGAGACGTTATAGAGCAGGTTCTCAAAGCTAAAGGTGATTGGTTAAAAGATAAAAAAGCATTTGGTTGGTGATATGTTAGACAAAGTAAAAAAATACGACATCATTTTGGCAAGTGGCTCTCCGAGAAGAAAGGAACTGCTCAATGGCCTTGAACTTGATTTCACTGTATGGTGCTTAAAGGATATTGACGAATCCTATCCAGCAGACCTCGACGCAAAAAAGGTTGCCGAATTTATCTCTGAAAAGAAAGCAATGGCTTACAAGCCGCAAATGAGCAATAATCAACTCATTATTACGGCTGACACTATTGTCGTTGTTGACGGAACAGTATTAGGCAAACCGTCAAGCATCGAAAACGCAAAAGAGATGTTGAGAAAATTATCAGGCAAAACGCATTCGGTGATTACTGGCGTTACAGTTCTTTCTTCTGAAAAACATATATCATTCTCTGCAGAAACAGAAGTAAAATTCGCTGATTTGCAAGAAGATGAAATTGATTTCTACGTCAATACATTCAAACCGCTTGACAAGGCAGGCGCGTATGGTATACAAGAATGGATTGGATATATTGGTATTGAAAATATCAAAGGAAGTTACTTTAACGTTATGGGACTACCAGTCCAAAGGCTTTACACAGCACTAAAAAACTGGTAACCGAATATTCTCATAAAAAGGAGCTGTCTCAAAATTTGAATTTGAAGCAGCCCCTTTTAGGTTTTATTACATTCCTTAATTATTGGTATATTTTACAAAACCGGTCTCAGTATCATAAAGGCCAGTATCAAGCAATCTCAATTTTGGTATTACTGGCAAAGCAATAAACGACAAAGTTGTAAAAGGGTCAATATTTGGATTAACGCCCAACTTATGCGCCTCTGCCTCCAAATTTGAGATCAAAGAAGCCATTGTTTCTGCATTTTCTACAGACATAAGTCCAAAAGCCTTCAAAGGTACCTCCCCAACAATCTTGCCTTTAGAAGCAATTACATAACCTCCTCCAATCTCTTTCAATCGATTGCAAGCAATCGCCATATCTTCTTCATTATCACCTGCACACACAACATTATGAGAATCATGGCTGACACTTGTAGCAACAGCACCATCCTTTATTCCATATCCATCCATAGCACAAACGGCTATATTTCCATTCTTTCCATATCTCTCAATAGTTGCAAGTCTTGTCAAATTCTTCCATTCTTCTCCTATAAGTTCCAGACGCAGTGTCAGCAACTGGCCATCAACAAGCCCCAAAGCGACATTCCTTAAATTTTCAGGCAAAGCAAAGTCTGCCGCAGTCAGATCTTTAAACTTAACGGTATTATTATATTGCTCAAGAACCTTATTTGCCTTTCCTGCTTCTAAGAGCTCTCCTTCTCGAGCAACCAACTTACCATTCTTGTACACATAATGAACTTTTGACGCATCCTCAGCTATAACAACAACATCTGCAATATAACCTTCCTTAATATCACCACGTCCAACCAAATTATAATATTTTGAAGGATTGAGAGACGACATCTTCGCAACATCTACCCATGAAAATCCCATATTCAATGCTATGCGTACAATATTTGAGATATGCCCTACAGCAGCGATCGTAGAAAGATGCATATCGTCAGTACAGAAAGCAAACTTATCCGTATTCAAATTAACATTCTTTACCACTGTCAGCAAAGCCTTTGCATTATGAGCGGCACTACCCTCTCTTATATAGATATTCATACCCTTTTCATAACGAGCAAGCATACCTTTCTCATCATAGCATTCATGATCATTGCTTATCCCAGCCGAAACATAACTATCAAGCATCCCTTCAGGCATTCCCGCTGTATGCCCATCAATAGTTTTACCCTTAAACAAGGTTATTTTATCCATAATCTCTTGATTGCGGTTAACGACATCACCAAAGTTCATAACCTCACCAAGGCCAACAATATCTTCCCTATTTAAGAACCTTTCCATATCCTTTGCAAGAAACTTGCCCGCTCCGTTGGTATCAAAAGGAGTTGCAGGAACACTTGATGGCACAACGGTAAACACGTCAATCGAAGCAGCCGCAGCCTCTTTTAAGAAAATATCAAGTCCTTCTCCACCCGCAACGTTGACGACCTCATGAGGGTCTGCGATGACAGATGTTGTTCCAAACGGCAGAACAGCCTCACCAAAAGCAGGAGGAAGGACCATACTTGACTCAATATGCACGTGAGAATCAATAAATCCGGCAACAACAACCTTACCAACGCAATCAATTACCTCACAACCGTCACTCGGAATGCTGTCGGCAATCGACACAATCTTTCCGTCTTTTAAAAGCACGTCACCAACACGTGCTACTCCAACCTCAGATTGGACAACCGTACCATTGTCTAACAACACACAATTTTCCCCAGAATTTCCCTGACAGGAAAAGGTTAATAGCAAAAACATCATACTTGCCATTAACAGCAAATTTTTCACTTTCATGTTTTAAAAATTAGATTTAAAAAAACAAAACGAGAGAAGAGCGTTGATACTCATCTCTCGTTGTAGTAGCGGGAGCAGGATTCGAACCTACGACCTCCAGGTTATGAGCCTGGCGAGCTACCTCTGCTCCATCCCGCGTTGTGATTTCGATTGCAAAGGTACGAACTATTTTTGAAATAGCAAATTTTTCAACAACTTTTTTCAATCAAAAATTAAAAAATTTGGAATCCTAATAGACTTCTACCTGAAATACAGCACATTACAACAATTGATATTTCTAAACAAATTTTCGATAAATAATTCAAGTTCTTCCAAAAGACATAAAAAAGCAGTTTGACAACAATAATTTATTTCAAAATATTGGTATTCTTAAATAATCTGCGTAAATTCGCACACAGAAACCGATTTTGTGCAAAATTTGATTATAATGGTAAAAACCCGAGACAAATTAATCGACATAGCAAGGCAACTATTTGCCCACAAAGGTATCGAGAATACAACAATCAACGATATTGCGCAAGCGGCTGATAAAGGCAGACGCACTATATATACC
>Jenna_p2__coassemble_5622_pt1 | contig 4109 bp, 6 predicted proteins | sample Jenna_p2__metabat2_low_PE_008 | metagenome-assembled genome bin Jenna_p2
ACTATTGTTCATTCTTCGCTGCAAAAAGCGACATTAGAATATATAGGATAATGGCATAAGCGAACGCCGTTACTCCCAAGGTTGCAACACCCGCAACTGTTGCGAGTATCAGTATATACCTTTGAGCATTGCCTTTCCAAGCAAGAGATTTAACTTTAAGCGAAAACATACTGACATTGCTGACCATCATAAATGATATAAGAGCAATAAGGACAATCATCACAACATCACCCGGATAGAAATATTGGTTAATCCATGCCACCATGCCAATCCAGAATATTGCATTTGACGGTATAGGCAATCCGATAAATGACGTTGTCTGCCTGTCATCCACATTAAACTTTGCCAACCGCAATCCACCAAGGACGGCTATAACAAATGAGGCAAAAGCCAACAGTCCTGCCCCGCTAACAGCCATAGCATTATAAACGAGTGCTGCCGAGCAACGCCGAAACTAACAAGGTCAGACAGCGAATCCAATTCTTTGCCAAGTGCAGAATACGCATGAAGCAATCTTGCAGATAAACCGTCACAAAAATCAAAAACAGCGGCAAGGCCTATAAATACAAAAGAAAGTTCATAACCTTTCAAAGCACCAAATGTATCGCCATAATTAAAAGCAAAGACAATAGCCATGCAGCCGCAGAAAAGATTAAGGCATGTTATGGTATTCGGTATATTCTGTTTGATTAAACGTTGCAATTTCATTTTTTAGTTTGTTTTAGATAGGCAATCGGTGTGATTCCACCGGTTGTTTTATCACCTATTTTCACCAAGATTGTAGAATCAACTGGCAAATAAATATCTACCCTTGAACCAAACTTGATAAAGCCCATGTGCGATGACAGATTTGCCTTTGCTCCCGGATGTGCATAAGTCACTATTCTCCTGGCAATAGCACCGGCAATTTGCCTCATAAGCAACTTGTGACCTGTTGTGGTTCTAATCAATACCGAAGAATGCTCATTCTCAGAACTTGACTTAGGCAAATATGCCGCACGGAAACGACCCGGATGATAGTCTGCCACTTCAACAACGCCGTCAACAGGATACCAGTTGGCATGAACGTTGAAAATTGTCATAAAGACCGACAACTGAATAGCTCGGCTATGAAGATATTCGTCTTCATAAACCTCTTCAAGAGCAACTACTGTTCCGTCAACAGATGATACAACGACTCCGTCACGGTCGCCCTTAAAGTTTCTTAGTGGCGAACGGAAGAAATTAAGCACCAACAAAAATCCTATGAAAAGCACTGAAAAGACTACCCACGCTATCGCTATCGGTCGAATAAATATAAACGACGATACGCTGACAACGGCAAGTATCAGAAAAAATGCTCCGATAATATTGGTTCCTTCTCTATGTAGTTTTACTCCCATTAATTGTTTTTATCAAGCAAAATTATAACAAAAAATCCGAAAATTAAAATCCTTTATCCAATTTTGGCAATTTATTGGTTTATTGTTCGGTGTTTTTGACATTATTTCCACTACTGCATTCTCTACTTAATCCCCATTTTATTAAAATAGAAGTCAAGCACCTCTCTTGCCGCTACGAATGAACTTTGACGACTGGCAAGAACGTTATCCTGCTTAATCTTCAACATAGCCTCAATTTCCGGATCTCGGTAGAAATTGGCTTTCAACTGCTCGTCGATAGTTTCGTACATCCAATATTTCTCCTGCTCCATTCTCCTTTGCTCAAAGAAGCCATTTCCTTTGACAAACTCAAAATATCGGTCAATCATCTCCCAAACTTCGGCAATGCCAAGTTCATAATATCCAGAATATGTAAGGACTTCTGGCATCCAACCTGATGTTGTTGGCGGAAAAAGGTGCAAAGCACTTTGGAATTGAGCCTTGGCAAGCATTGCCCTATCGATATTGTCGCCATCAGCCTTGTTGATAACGATGCCGTCTGCCATTTCCATAATGCCTCGCTTAATGCCCTGCAACTCGTCTCCAGTACCGGCAAGTTGAATAAGCAGGAAGAAGTCAACCATAGAGTGAACTGCCGTCTCACTCTGACCGACACCAACAGTTTCCACAAAGATATTATTGTAACCAGCAGCTTCGCAAAGTATGATTGTTTCGCGGGTCTTGCGGGCAACACCTCCAAGAGAGCCTGCTGACGGGCTGGGACGAATAAACGCATTCGGCTCAAGCGACAATTTCTCCATACGGGTTTTATCTCCAAGAATACTACCCTTGGTTCTCTCACTACTCGGGTCAATAGCAAGTACGGCTAATTTGCCACCACCTTTAAGGACATGCAATCCGAAAACGTCGATAGAGGTGCTCTTTCCGGCACCAGGAACGCCCGTAATACCTATACGGCGCGAATTACCTGCATAAGGAAGACATTTTTCAATAACATCCTGCGCTACTGCCTGATGCTCTGGCGCATGGCTCTCAACCAACGTAACGGCACGGCTTAGCATAGTAACGTCCCCCTTTAAGATTCCTTCTACATATTCTGCCGTTGTGAATACCTTTTTTCTCTTTTTAGGCTTGAAGTACGGATTCACTTTCGGCGGTTCGGCAACTCCGCTGTTTACTGTCAATCCCAAAAACTCCGCACTATTTTCCGGATGTTGTTGATTGTTATCCATAGTCCTTATTATTTTGAGCCAACTAACCTCACTCTCCTATTAGGAGCCTTAGGGTCATTGGTGTATATTACTAATATATTGTTTAAAATACTTTTATTTTCTTTTTTCACATCTAAAGCAAACTCAATCATTGCCTTTTCGCCAGGCTTTACTGTCATTGGGAAGGCATTCACCGCAGATACTGTCTCGCAGTCACTCACAATGCCTTTAACAAACAAGTCCGCTTTGCCAACATTCTCAACAGATAAATATGCCTTCGCAAATTCCTGACCTCCATAATCCGCAAAAGTTATCCGGTCATTCAAGAGCCTGCACTCTGCAAGTCCTGAAACCTCATAAGCAGAAGGAGCAACAACTGTCACTGACATATCCAGAGCGAGCCTCTCTTCTCCCGCAACAATCACTGGAGAATAGTGACGTATCCCAAAATCAGCAGTATCAGGCATAAAAGTAACAGCAATAGAAAAAACATTGCCTGCTGCAACCGTATCAGGGTAAAAACTATATGAAGCACCTTTCGGAAGACCTTCTAACGCCAAAGGTAATGTTTTCTCCGATAAGTTGCAACCAAAGAATCTAACAGACTTACGCTGTCCCAAAGCAACTTCATCAAAAGTCATTATACCATTCGACAAAGCCAGACTGCCTTTCTTTACAGGGAAACGTTTTTTGACAGTCATTTCTGAAGGTATAACATTTCCAATAATACGCAGTTGATAGACAGAATCAGCGGTTATCACCTTAACCAACTTATTAAAAGAGCCGGGTCTGCCAACCGGATTATACGCAACTGTCAAAGAATCGCTAACCCCCTTTTTTACAACATTATTATAATTTTTAACCGTCGTACATCCACAAGAAGATATAATCCTTTTTATAGCCACATTTTTCACACTCGAATTTTTAAAGGTAAAAAAACGAGTAGCAATGCCGTCATCTTCCCTTATCGTTCCAAAGTCAATAGTAGGATTACTCCAAACCAACTGTCCCTCAGACAAAAAAGGTATAAGCACCAATAAAAATGCCACTAAAACCCTCATTTTCTACTTATTTTTTGCTTCCACCTGGAACAACAGTACCCTTTATACGCAAGGAAACAGATTTTCCGTTTGTTGTAACAGACACGACCTTATCAAATGTACCAGGCCGGTTTTTCGGCTTATATGTAACCTTTATGACACCAGATTCTCCAGGAGCAATCGGATGCTTTGGGTAAGCCGGTTTTGTACAACCACATGAAGCGTGAGCAGAAACTATCAACAAAGGTTTCTCTCCTGTATTGGTAAATTCAAAATCATACGAAACAGGTCCATTATCTTCCATGATATAACCGAAGTCATGCGAAACCACCTTAAAAGTAGCAATAGCCTGACCTTTTTTTTTCCCCTCCATTGGCACTGCAAAAAGCAGAACCGCCAAAAGCATAAAGCATAATTTCTTCATAATATATGGTTTTATCATATGCAAAGATAGTGCAAGGTGAGAGCAGAAAAAA